>ERZ1106952.181-NODE-181-length-39206-cov-109.896095_pt1 | contig 39206 bp, 34 predicted proteins | sample MGYA00403677_ERZ1106952 | MGnify/ENA primary metagenome ERZ1106952 (study PRJEB35170, sample SAMEA104062415) | human gut metagenome | biome: human gut; feature: human-associated habitat; material: faeces | place: Denmark | collected 2012-05-14 ...
CCGATCTCCTCGTACGAGGCGGCCGCTCCCTTTTTTCTTTATTTGCTCCAAGTAAAGTTTTCTTGGCCTGCTCCCAGTTCAAAATGGTACTTTGCGATCCCCAGATCGACCGCGGTATAAAATCCTCTGCCGCGCTCTGCCGAAACGCTTCCGTCATCCTTTAAGGAAAACGAGAACTTTTGCTGATTCATCGCCGTAGGCGCGTTCGCAGCACACCCGACCCCGCGCAGGAACCACTCCGGAAGATTTTCCCCGCGGCACAATTCTTCGGGCGGCTTTCCCCGATGCGGCACGCCCCGCGTCTCACCGTACCCGAGCGCGATTGCACAGACCGGTTTTTCCCCTTTTGCAAATCCGGCCGCTTTTTTCGCCGCCTTTTTGGAAAATGTAAGCGCCACCCAGCAGGTATTCAGCCCGAGCGCCTGCGCGAGAAGGACCAGTCTCTCTCCGAAATATCCGACTTTCTCCTCAAGATCTGCACCCTTTTTACCGCCGAGCAGGAAATAATTGCGCACGCCCGAAAATTTGCCGTAATGCGCCATCAGTCCGCCGAACGCCTTCTCTTCACCGAGTAAAAGCCGGATGCAGATGCCCCCTTCCGCGGCGCATTTTTCCGCCTCTGCGCTGAGCAAAGAAGCCGCGTCCTCGGCAACCGCGCGGTCTGCATAACGCCGCACCGAATGTCTTTCCTCCGCCGCGCGGAGCAGATCTTCGCGCGCAAACTCTGCAAGAGTTGATTTTTCATTGGATTTTTCCATTTTATAATTCACAAGCGTTACCTCCTTTCGAACGACCGTTCGTTCTTCTGCCACAGTATAACCGCGCTTTTCGAAAAACGGACGCGCCGTTTTGGATGCGTGCACGGTAAAGACGGAAGCACGGCAACGCTCTTCCAGCGCGCCGCACAATGCCGACGCGATCCCGCGCCGTTGATGATCTTTGTGCACGTACAGGCGGTCGAGATATCCGTCCTCCGCCATATCCGCAAAGCCGACAAGAATCCCCTCTTCCTCCGCAACGAGCGTATCGTGTGCACGGAAAGAGGCGTCCCATCCGGACGTATCCGCCGAGGCCCACGCCTCGCGCTCTTTTTCCGAATAATCGTTTGCACAAACGGTCCGAACCGTCTCACGGAAGAGTGCGGCCATCCCCCCGAGATCTTCCGGACGGTATTTTCTGATTTTTACCATAACATGATTATACCGCTCCCTTTTTGTCCTGTCAAGCAGGGAAAAGGCCCGCCCGCAAATTGCGGGCGGGCCGGCAAAACCGTTTACGCCGAAATATCTTTTCCTCCCTCCAGGAACACATTGTCAAGATACAGCATATGCGCCTGTGCGCTATCCGAGCCCGCAGTATTCAGATCAAAATTGAACTTCTTAACGCAGGAGAGCGAAAAGCCGTCGTTTTCAAAATCACAGTCCTTAAAAATCATCTCCACGCGGTACCAACCGTTTTCCAGCGCCGTTACGGTAAATCCGTTACCCTTTTCTCCGTCTTTGAGCGGGATCTCTATTTTTGCGGAAGGCTTCCCGTTATCCGGATCCAACCAAAAACTGAGGGAACCGAGGTTGACCGCCTTGACGTCGAAGGAAACACTTGCTTCGCTTGCGTCCCACTGGCCCCAATCTTTGAAGTAAGCATTGGCAAGAACGCGCACGGTATACGCTCCTTCAGCAGCCCCCGCATTGACCGTAAAGGCGCGGGATCTGTTGCTGTTTTCGCTGTAAACTTCGCCCGACATCACCGTAGACATGACGGAAGAATCGCCCACTTCCGCATTTTCCTGGTTGGACATATCCTTCGCCTCGTACCGCTCGATCAGTTTAGCGGGGTCGACCGGTTCAAACTTCATGTTATCCAAATAAAAAACGGTCGCCGCATCCGCACTCGGTTTCCCTTCGTTGGTAAAGCACAATTCAACGGCATGCACTTCTTTTACTTCCGGCAGAACGAGCCCGATATCGATTGCGATATGATACCAGCCGTCGCCCGCATCCGAGCACTCGATACCGTCGGCAGTACTTCCTATATCGTAGGGTTTTTCCGCTGTTTTTTCCGTATCGCTCGTATGAATGAAATAGGAGAACCAATTTTTGCCGTTTTCGATTTTCAGGTCAAATACGAGCAGCCCGCTTTCTGAAACGTCGACTGCGGCTCCGTAATAGGATGCCGCATCGAGCGTGATATGCGGCCAGCCTGTGTTTGCATCCGCCGCCATCGTCATCGCGAGAGCCTGCGAACCGCCCCGTTTCACCTCACCTTGCAGAGAAACAGAAGAAAATTCCTGTCCCGCCGTTCTTTCGGGATCGTTGGTCAGGTCATTCGTTTCCGCGTACGGCAGATCGGTAAAGATCAGATTATCGAGATAGATGACGGAATCTTTCGAGTAGTCGCTCTTGTTGCTGCTCACGCAGATGTTGACAAAGGTAATGCCGGAAAGGTCCGCCTCGGCATACAGCGTAGAAAGATCTGCCGTGACCCGATAAAAGTCTCCCGCCTGCGCGGCGGCAAAGCCGGCCGAAACAACGCCTTGAAGATCCGTCCCCTTTTCCTCCATCCAGGCGACGGACTCGGCCGTGCCCGTGCCCAATTTAATGCTCAGCCAATTTTGCGCATTATCGGCAAGCATATCCACTTCAAGAAATTTTCCTTCTGCATTCACCTTTGCACCGAAAAACTCTTCCGCATCAAAGCGCACGTTCGCCCAGTTTTCCCCGTCCGAGGCGGGGATCGTAACTTTCAGCGCGGCATCGCTGCCCGTCTGTTTGATTTCCGGCTGCAGTCCGATCGTAAACGCCGGATCCGTAGACGCGGTGTCCGCATTCGTCAGATCTTTGCGCTCCGTTTCGGAAAGGTCATAATATGGAATCTCTTCAAGTACAGCGGTAAGCGTCACGTTTTTTGTCACCTGAAAAGCATAGGGATTGGCTGTGCTTACGATCTCATCCCCCTCTTTCCAGCCGGAGAAAGTAAATCCTTCTCCGACGGAAGCCGTAACGCTCGCTTGCGTGTTTTCTTCATACGCCTTCGAAGTAAGTTCCGTTCCCGTGATCACGCCGCCCACAACCGTAACGGTATATTGGGTCGGCGCGGGCGGCTGCTTGGTTTCATCGTCGTCCCCGTTACCGCAGGCAAACGCGGAAAGCGCAAACGCGCATAGGACGAGCATGAGGACCAGCCATCTGAATTTTTTCATATTTTCCTCCTTTATTTATGCATGACGTGAAATCATGCGTTTTCCGTAAAATTTTCGATGAACAGATTGTCAAAATTTGCCCACGCCTCTTCCGTACCGCTGCGGAAAAACTGCACCTTCAGTTTCCGCACGCTGTCCAGTTTGAAAGTATCGTTTTCAAAGAGAGCCGCCGCCTTTGCGCAGTCGATGCGGACCCGATACCAGCCGTCCGCCGCGGTGACGGAGATGCCTTCGGGCATAGTGCCCTCGCCGGAAAGGTCGATCGCAACGCTTTCGCTTACTGTTTCATCTGCAATATCAAAGGACAGGCTGAGCCTCTCTTCGGCGGCGCCGCCGAATTTTACGTCGAACACGATTTCCGCGTTCTGTAGGTTCAGAAGTTTCCAGTTTTTCGCCCAAATGTTAAAGATCGCCGTACAGTCGCTGTAATCCCCTTCGACGTAAATTTTTTGAGAATATTCGCTGTCCGCGCTGAACACTTCTTCATCCTTTACCCACTTGCCCGCAGGCTCGTTGTACTGAAGATTTGTATAGTCCACTTTTTCCCCTTCATTCGGAGCGGACGTATCCAGTCCGGGGAACTGATCCTTCGTTGCGTCATTGTAGGCTACGATATCGTAATCGTCTATATAGGCAGTAAACGTATACATCGTCGTCTGATCTTCGGGCGCGGCGGCAGACTGTATTTTCATATAGTTGGTATCATAATCGTCGGGCTGTTTGCCGCCGGGTGCAAAATATCCCTCTTCGTCCAAGAAGAAGTTCGTCGTTATCCCCAGCGCGCGATAGGAGAAATAAATATGCGTCCAGGTATTGGGCGCCGCCGTCTGAATCAGATCTTCCGTCCAGTCGATATTGACGCCGCTTTCGGCATGTGCGACTCTCGGGCAGAATTGCAGCGGATCGTCACCGTCGTTATAGACCCAGAAGGAGACCACAGCGTTTTCCCATGCGGTTTCGGGATCCGCTTCTTTGGTGATCGACCAATGTTCGTCGAGCAGCGTTCCGTCGATACAGTTAAAGTTCACTCCGTAAGGGTGCGAATTGACACCTACGTACCTGAGCCTTACGGACGAATTGGAACCGGGCCGCAGATATTTTTCATCGTGGCTGAGCGTCTTTTGTATTTCCGAATCGCACCAGGTTGCCAAAATATCCTCGTCCACGGCATCGTTGCGGTACAGAAAATTGATTTCCGCCTCTTCGGAGACTGTTTTCCCGTTCTTTTCTGCGGTGATCGTGACCTCGACCGTCGCCTCTTCATCTACCGTAAACACAAGCCCCTCGATCGTAACGGGGACGTATTCGACAGACGCGACATCAAAATATTCGCCCGTCGCGGAATATTGCGTGCCCTCGTCAAAATCAGAGATCAGCGTTTTCAGATCATACTCTTCCCCGACGTAACCGGATCCCGTTGCGGAACGCAAAGTCAGGGAGGGCCCCGCTTCTTCCTTGCACGCGGCGAGCGGTACAAGAAGGCAGACGGCCATAGCCGAAGCCGCGAGTGTTTTCAAAATTTTGTTCATGATTTTTCCTCCTTAAATAATTATCCTTTCAGTCCGCCCGCAACCGTGTTTTTCAGAATCACCTTCTGGAAACAGCAATAAATCACGATAATGGGTATCATGGAAAGAAGTATTGCCGAAAAGTAGAGCGGCGCGCCCTTCACGGCGCTATCCGATACTTTCGATTCCGATTCGATCAGGTAAAGCCCCACCGAAAGTGTCGGATACGAGGGTAAATAGAGATAGGGCGTCATATAATCGTTCCACATACTGATAAAGTTGATGACTGCGATAGAAACGATCGCAGGAACCGCCTGCGGCAGCATGATGCGCATGAGTACCTGAAACTGATTTGCACCGTCTATAAACGCCGCCTCGGCGTACTCCCATGAGACTGACTGAAAATAACTGTACAGCGTGATAAAGGCAAATCCGAAACCGCCCGCCCACATAGTCCAGATGGTCAGCGGATTGTCGACCAACCCCAGATCTGCCGCAAGTTTGTACATTGCGGGCATATTGCCGACCAAAGGGATGATCTGAATAAAGATCGCTACCGAATAGATAAATTTTGAACCGCGGAATTTATATTTCGAACAGGCATAAGAGGTGCATATGCTGGACGCTATCCCGCAGAAGGTCGACAAAATCGTGACCCAAAGGCTGTTAACGACCATTCCGATCAGCGTGGTTCTGCGCACTTCCAGACTGAATACGTGGACAAAATTGTCCCACGTCCAGTCTTTGGGAAAAGCAAACTGATCGTCGTAAAATTCGCTCAGCGTTTTGCCGGAATTGATAAACGCCCAGACAAACGGATATACGAGGGATACCGCATAAGCGGCAAATATCAAAGAGGCGACGGACAAAACAATCCGTTCCTGCACAGACCAGTTTTTCCAGCGGTCGGCAAGCCCCACAAATATATTTCTTTTTTTGGCCATACGACACCTCAATATTCGACCGCGTCAGACACTTTGTCCAACAGCGCCTTGACGATAAGAACGAGCGGCGTGCCGATCACGGTAAATACAAGCCCTACGGCCGCAGGATAATTGAAATTATCCGTTCCGTTTGTAGCGGACATCGTATAGCGGGTGATATACCACCCGATCGTGGAAGTACCGAATTCCCCTTCCGTCATAAGCATGACCGGCATATACATGTTGAACATTCCCGCCATGCCGAGAATAAAGACGGTCGTGATCGTCGGCCAGACGAGCGGGCAGACGATGCGGAAAAATTCAGTGCACATGCCGCAGCCGTCTATTTTGCCGGCTTCAAAGATATCGGCGGGGACGCGCGCCAGCGCTCCCGAAATCAGAACGAGGTTAATCCCGATCCCCGACCAAAGCACTTCCACCATGATCGTGGCGTATGCCGTTTTTTCCGAACCGAACAGCCCGTTGTTCAGCACTTCTTCCGAAAGCGGTATATGCAGGGCCTGCAACAGGGAAATGATCGGGCCGGGGCCGTTGGGCGTAACGCCGACAAGATAGCGGAACAGCATGCACATGACCACAACGCTGATGATAGAGGGAAGAAAGAAAATTACGCGGAAAACCGAATGCCCGTAGCATTTTTTGAACAGAAGGTAAGAAAACAATACGATAATCGGCAGATTGATTCCGTTGCACACGACAAAGTAAATAAGCGTGTTTACGATACTTTCTTTCAGATACGGTTGCGTCTTGAACTCCCGTACGAACCGCTCGAAATTCGCCCAGGTAAACGAACTGTCCGACGGGGACTGGAATCCGAGCAGAATGGAATCAAAATTGACATAGACCCAAAATACGATAAATTGCGTAATCGGTATGACGAGCAGTCCGCATACAAACAGCAAATTTTTTCTTTTGCGCGTCCAGAAAGGCCTGCGCGCAGCAGAAACCGTGTTATCCATCTGCCACTCCTCACGCAAGTCCCGCGGTTTCCAATAAAAGCGTCCAGTTATCGCCGGATACCGATTGCAGATTTTTCTGATAAATTTCCGATGCGGTGTAACCGTTGCTGTCCGCCGCCATCCCCTTGATGAGCGTGACCCATGCCCCGACCGACGGCACCGCCGTGATACCTGCGGCAGCGCGGATCTCGGAAAGGTGATTTGCCTCGCAGATGCCTACGGAATTTTCGCTGTGCGTAAGAACGTCGAGAGATTTCTGATATTCGGTGAGCGTTTCTCCGTCTGCAAGCGTATAGTCAAACGGAAGGTTGCCGTGCGCCTTTTCGCGGTAAACCGTCTGAAAATCGTTGCTCGCGATAAAGCGGAGGAAAAGTTTTGCAGGTTCTTTCGCATCCGAATGATAGGGAATAAACGCCTGATGCTGATAACCGAGGTCGTAATACACTCCTCTGGCCTGACGCACCGCCTTTACCTGATCGTCCGTCAGCGTGACGGAATAAGCCGCTTTCACTGCGGAAATAATTTCTTCATTCGTATCGTTCTCGTCCACCCCTTTGATGATCTCACTCAGAATATCGTCGCACGTGTCAGGATCGGAATGCAGATTTAATTTCGTTCCCAACTGAGAAACTACCGGAAGGCGCATGACGCGGATATCTCCGATCGATTCGCTGTAAGCCGGATCTTTATACATTTCATTGTACATCCAGTCGCCGGTGGTGCAGAAAGCCGCTTTTCCCTTCAAAAAGAGGTCCTGCGCGCCGAGATGGTCGACCGTAGTCAGCGTTCCGGGCGCCGCATAGTCGGTATCGCAGAAAGTTTCCAGGTTTTCCAGGGCATACAACCAGCCCTCGTCGTCATAAACGGACCAGCCGTTTTCGAGCGTCGTGCCCGTTTTGGGCTTCAAGCGGTAGAAATCAAGATACGCATCCTCGCCGACGTATTGCGCATACCACGTTTCCGTAGGATACTGCCAGTATCCGGAAGCATTGTCACCGCCCCAGGATACGGGATACACGCTGTCCGCTTTCCCTTCCGAAAGGATTTTATCGAAAGCCTCCTTGAACTCGGTCGTCGTGCGCGGGACCTCTGTGATGCCGTAATCGTTCAGAACTTCTTGGTTATACAAAAATCCGGAGGAAGCGCTCGTCCACTGGTACAGAAAGGGAGTCCCCTGCCAATCTTCAAGTTTCCCGTAATATTGTGTGTAAAGTTTTGAAATATCCGACATCTTGCCGCCGATCGTGCCGCTTTCTTCCTTTTTATCCAAGCCGATCGCATTGGAACTGTAAATGCCGGAAAGATCTTCCATAAGCGTATACTCGTTTGTCCGAAGGATCTGCGGAGATGCGTCGACAAGTTTCAAAAGCCCCGCACCGCCCGTGACGATATAAAGGTCAACGTTATTGTTCTGATAATCCTTCGTCTGCGCGACGACTTCGTCTGTAGTGATACCCGCAGAACTCTCCTCTACCCGCGCGGAATAACCGTCGGCTTCATACATATCGTTGAACAAATCGACCGCTTCGTACAGCCATTCGTCGCCATAGCCCGCTTTCAGATTGCGGATCTGCACGACGTACTCCCCTCCTTCGCTGATCCTTTTGCTGAAACAGCCGGAAAGCGGGAGCAGGCAAAATGCCGCAATCAGAGCGAAAACCACAATAAATTTTCTTTTCATGTTCCACCTCTTTTTTCGTTTAAGCCCCTTTTCGCATTGTTTCAATGCGAAAAAAGAGTACTCTTTTGAATTTTATAACGCCTTTCAGTCCGCCAAAGCGTCGAGGGCAGACAGGGCAGCCGTTTCGTCGCCGTAAATTTTTTCCAAAAGATCCAAAAGTTCTTTTCTCGTATTCTTGAAGACGATCGGATCGGTATACGAAATCACGCCGCTGAAAATTTTATCGTAAAACGTGCGGAGAATTCCGTCTACGTCGTAAGATTTGCCGTACTTATCGTTCAGTTCATTTACTTTCTGCTCAAACATCCAAAGATATTCGTAATCTTCGTTGCCTTCACGGATCGATTCGAGACGCAGCGTGCTGATCGGCGTATTCAGCCCGTAATAAGAGCCGGGATACAGCAACTGCCCGTCGCCGTTGCAATCTTCCCAAGACAGCGGATCTTCCCATACGTTGCGATCCGTCGTCGTCTTGTCAAAATTATATTTCCGATAATAACACACGTTCCAGAACAAAGTTGCCGACACGCCGTAATCGTACTGCATCCAGCGCATCGTGCGCGAGGATATCAGATTGTCGTCGGTATGATAACTCGGATACGGGTTTTTCGGATTGATGCAGGTATACCACCAAAAATCTTCTCCGCTCTCACGTTCGGTCGAATTCCGGCGTTCCTCGATGATCTGCTTCATATCCGAGCGGTTGAATTTGTCTATCGTCGGGCACCAGGTCTGAATGCCGCCCTCGGTATCCGAACCGATATAACTTTCGTCGTATGCCGTCGTTACCACGTGCGGAATATGAATAAAACTGTCATAAAGATCGGGATAATCTTTCAGCCGATCTTTTAGTGCCTGTTTTGCCTTTGTGATCTGCAGATCGCAGTCCTTCACCTTGCCGGCCTTTTCGCCTGAAGGTTCGTCGATGAGCGAATCCAGATAATAATATGCTTTTTTGAAAAGATCGGTCTTGGTATCGCCCGCTTCGCGCAATGCAATATTTTTGTCGATCATCGCGCCGAGCAGATCGACGGCGTAATTGTAATCGAAGGTGACGCCGTCAAAAACATCGGGATTGTCCGTGGTTACCGATTTATACGGCAACCAGTATCCGGTAACCATATTGTTCTGCGCATATGCCACCGCCGTTTCTGCAAAGGCTTCCGGATCCGTCGGATAATACGGGATCCGCATGCCCGTCACCCGCTTGTTGGTAATAAACCAGTAATAAATATTCTGGATATTCGCTTCCATCTCTTCACTCATGTTCGTTTCGCCGAAGGGGATGTTTTCGTACCAGATCGCAAAAGCGCTCCGCGCGTGCACCTCTTCGGGAATTGTCAGATCGCGTATCGTAACGGATACGGGGATCTTTGCCGTCTCATCGTCCAGTTCAAGCGTCGCTTCGCCCGTATATGTTCCCGCCGCAGCGTCTCTGGGAATATTCAGATTGACCCATATCCCCTGATGCTCGCCCGCCGCAACTTTATTGTCGCGCCTGGCAATATACCGGTCCATGGGCACAAGCGCATCGGGATACCAGCCCGCATACATATTTGCAGTCGTGGGGTTGCTCGACGTCGGAGATTTGACTTCTATGTATCGTTCGGCCAACACTTCGAAGGCATCCGCCTTCAATTCGTTTCCGTCATCCGTTTTCACTGCATTCATCGTCAATTTGAAAGACGCGATATTTTTCGATGCCGTGAACATAAGTTGCGCGCTTTCCGTTTCCCCGCGGATGGCATCAAATTCCAACTTTGCGGGCTGTTTTGACAAGAGCCCCACCTCCGTCGGATCCTGATCCGCAATAGATACGTCCCGCATAATGTTGATCGTATTCGGTGCACTCCAAACGACGGCGTTATCCGTCGTGATGCGGCCGTTTGCATCCGTCTTGATACCGCCGGAACCCGCAGAACACCCTGCAAACAGAAAAAGGCCCAACGAACAGGCGAGCAGTGATTGCAACATTCGTTTCATTGCATTTCCTCCCTGAAATATTTAATAAACTTAGTTTGTTAGATAAAGTATATCATACAATAGCAGGCTTGTCAATACTCTTTCTAAAATTTCCATAAAAATTTTTTCACAAAAAAAGAGCGATTTCACACCGCTCTTTTCCTTACTTTAATAAATTAAGTTTATTTAATATTCCTATTATAAAATGACAGAAGAGATCATTCCGTCGCACAGCGTCTTCCGCATGCCCGTATAGCAGGCATCGCTGTGGCCCGACATCACGACGCGCCGCTGAAAAGATTTCGGAAATCTGTCAAAATAATTTCTGATACAATCTGCATAGTCGTCCCCGAATTCGCAGACCTTACCCATAAGAATGACGAGATCTGATCCGAGCGCGTTGGTGATCCCATCCAATTGGCGCGCCAGAACACGGGCAGATTCGAGTACAATCTCCCGCACGCGGCGATCCGTACGGAAAGAGGCGATCAACGCCTCGTTGGAAGGTTCGGACAAGAAAGGTTCGCATTTTTCGATCAGCAACTGCATCGCACAGTGCATATGTAAATTTTCACCGTCTTCTGTAATGTTATTGCCGATCTCTCCCGAAACGCCGTGCGCCCCTACTATAAACCGACCGTTATTTACGATTACGCTGGAAACGCCGTTGCCGATATCCACGTAATATACTGTCGTATTTTTACTGAAATCTTCGTATTCCAGTTCTCCCAACACCTCAAACTGTGTGTCGTTTCTGACATAAACGGGAGCAAGGAAACTTTGGGCCAGCATGCCTACAAGATTTTTTATATCGGAGTAATCGAAACGGGAGGAATAGACAAAATCTCCCGTCTCGTTGTCGACCTGCCCGGGAACCGCTGCCGCAACTCCCCTGATTTGTCCATAATTTCCCTGTCTGACGATCTGTTTGATCCTTCCCACGACGCGCTCCACTTCCTCGCGCATGATGATATGTTTAAGTTTCAGTTCTTCTCTGTGGCAACGCTGAAATGCAAAATCCGTCACGGCAAACCAATCGCCTTCGTTCGAAAGGCTGATAAAGACGAAACATCCGTAATTTTCGTTGATTTTATAACGGATATGCTGACCGCCGCGCGTACGAGGCTGATCGATGTTCGCTCCTCCGTGTACGATCAGACCGCTTTCCGCAAGTTGGCTGATATTCTTTTTTACCGCGGTTTCGCTGATGCCGATCCTTCCCGCAATCTCATTGCATGACAATGTTTCGCCGAACAAAAGTTTTGCAATGACCTTCAGATTGTGCCGCCGTACGTTCTCTACGTTATATCCTATCATAATAATCGCTGTCGCTCCTTATTTATAGTATAATCGATAAACTTTGGTTTGTCAAATATTCTTAAAAAATCAGTTGCAATTTTTTTAATTACCTATTGACAATCAAATAGAAATAAGATATACTGTATTCAATAAACTATAATTATTTAATATGTGAGGACAGATTATGTTACATTGTAACGACCATGAAATCTCTGCTGAAGCGATCCGCGAATTCACTTGCTTTGTACCGCAATGTGCCGATTTTGAAATAAAAGCCGCACGCGGCGAAACCTTTTCCGTTAAAACGCAGGGGAGCAATGCGGAAATCGTGTATGCGTCCGTTTCAGAATTTTTCCGCGCGCTCTCTCTGCTGCCCGAAAATGGAAAAGATATTCAAATCACCGAAAAAAAACGAGCGGACAGAGTTACGTTCATGCTCGACTGTTCCCGCGGAGGCGTGATCAATGAAAACACTTTTAAAAAACTGGTAAAAATCCTCGTTTCTTTGGGATACAATGCGCTGATGTTATACACGGAAGATACTTACGAGGTCCCCGGGGAACCCTATTTCGGGCATCTTCGCGGTAGGATCGGCATCGACGAATGGAAACGGATGGACGCATATGCAGCCTCCTTCGGCATTCAACTGATCCCGTGCATTCAGGCTTTGGCGCATTTGGAAAATATTTTTTTATGGGATCACTACGAACAGATACGCGACACGCAGGACATCCTTTTAATCGACGAGGACAGAACTTATGAACTGATCGACAGAATGTTTGCCGCTCTTGCGCGTTCGTTTGTTTCGCGCACCGTACATATCGGTTTTGACGAAGCGCATAACGTCGGCTTGGGGAAATATTTCGAACGCCACGGGGCAACCGACCGCACAAAACTGTTGTTGAAACATTTGAAGCGCGTACTTGCAATAGCGGAAAAATACGGCTTTACCTGCATGATGTGGTCGGACATGTTTTTCCGCCTCGCTTACGGCGGAGAATATTACCCCGAAGAAAGCGCTCCCCTTCTGCCCAGTTCCGTGACAGAACTGATCCCGAAAAATCTGACGCTGATCTATTGGGATTACTATCATACGGAAATCAAGACTTATCGGAAAATGATCGAACGGCACAAAGCGATCGGCAACCCCGTCACCTTCGGTTCCGGAGCATGGCGGTGGCTCGGCTTTGCGCCGATGAACGAATATGGCCTACGCCGTCTCTGCCCCGGCGCAAGCGCGGCGATCGAGGGCGGCATACGCGATGTGATGCTGACGGTATGGGGGGACAACGGAAACGAATGCGGACTTTTTTCCGTTTTGCCGCAAATCACGGCTTTAGGAGAGATCTTCCGCGGACATGAGCCGGAAAAAAATTATTTAAGCAGGAGAATGAAAGAGGTATGCGGTGCAAGTCTTGAAGATTTTATGAAACTCGACCTGCCGAATGCTTTCAACAACGAGGACCTGCGCGCACTGAGCAATCCGTCCAAATATCTGTTTTATAACGACCCGATGTACGGACTGTGCGACTATCACGCATCCGAAGAGATCTGCGCTCATTTTGCCTATGCGGCAAAGGAAATTGCCAAAGCGGCCGGCAAAAACGGAGAATTTTCCTATCTGTTCAAAACACTTGCAGCGCTGTGCCGTTTTTTGGCAAAGAAGGCAAATATGGGCAACAGGCTGCGCGCACTGTATGCAACAAAGAAGAAAACGGCGCTCAAAGATTATGCACAGCGTGATATCCGATCTTCCATCCGCTTGCTTGATTCTTTTGAGGAAGCGTTCAGGAAACAGTGGCGCATCGAATGGAAAAGTTTCGGTCTGGACAATCTTCAACTGCGTTTCGGCGGGCTCCGTATGCGGTTGCGGGAAACTTACCGCCGCGTCATGGATTATGTTAACGGTAAAATCGAACGAATAGAAGAACTTGAACAGCCTGTTCTCCCCTATCGTTATGAAGGTGAAACGGACCTCATCTACAAACATAATTACCAATATATTGCTACCCCATCCTTTCAAATTCTGATTTAAAATGAGAAAAGCCGGAAAAAGCATAATGCTTTTTCCGGCTTTTCTCATATCGATTTCCTCAAAATATCGAAATTTATCCGTCTTTGTCTCCACGCAAGTTAAAATTCTACCGTCATACCGTCGTAAGCGGTGAGGATGCCGTGCGGAGAAAGCGTCTTTTCGATCTCTTCGTGCAGCCCCGCATGATTGTGCGTGATGTGCGTGACGATAAACCGCGTATCCGCGCACGCACTGCCGCATTCGAGAAGTTTTTCCTTTAAGATCACATTTTCCGCAAACCCCATGTGCTGCGGATAGGTGCCGAGAGGACAATTCCCCATCGTTCCGTCCATCACGACGCAGTCGAAAGAGCGCTTCAGTGATGCGAGGTATTCCATCGTTTCGGGCAAAGGCAGGCCGCTGTCGATCAGATAAAGCAGACTGCTCTTCCCGTCTTCGATGATGTAATTCAGGCTCAACTGTTCCAAAGCGTGATTGGCGTGCAGAGGGGTCACGTCGTACCTGCCGACGCGCATCTTATGCAAGGGGACCGCCTCGATAAAATTCAGGTTATCCCGCGCGTTCGGACTGATGGGAAAATAAGTAAACACCCCGTCGAAAAAGGCCTTGACGTCGCTGTTGCCGATCACGTTCATGACCTTATATTTCAATTTATGCGCGAACCCTTCGGCGCGGATATCGAACAACTGCGGGATGTAGTGATCCGCATGTGTATGCGTTATGAGAAGATTTTCGATCTCGCCGAGATTGATCCCGCTCGCCCTCGTATGCGCATGCGTATCGGCGGGCAGATCGATCATAAGTTCTCTGTCTATGCACGACTGAGAAAGAGATCGGAGGCTTTTGCCCCCGGCCTTACGGGCCGCGTTGCAGTGGTCGCAACCGCAAAATGCCGCGGGGTAGCCTTCTCCGCCGCCCGAACCCAAAATTTCCAGTTTCATAAAACTTGCTCCTTTTTTGACCGCTTTGCGGCTTATTGCACTTATTTTATCACGAGAACAAAGATCTGTCAATCAACGACGCAAAAAAACCGCCCGTGGAAAACGGGCGGTTTTTTTATACCGATTATTTATTCAATTCGTCTTTGAGCGTCTTGCCTGCTTTGAATGAAGGAACTTTGCAAGCGGCGATCTTGATCTTCTCTCCCGTAGCGGGATTGACGCCCTCTTTCGCGGCGCGGTCTTTCGCTTCAAAAGTACCGAATCCCGTCAACTGCAATTTGTCGCCGTTGGCCATGATCTGCTTTACGTTTGAAACGAATGCGTCGAGAAACTTCTCCGCATCGCTCTTTTTCAGTCCTGCATCCTCTGCAATTTTTGCGATAAATTCGCTCTTGTTCATACAATTTCCTCCTGTATTCGTAAATTGTTGCAATTATTTTACCATATCTTGACCAATAAGGCAACCTTTTCAGTGATATTTTCCGGCAAACGATTATTCGCCCCATCCCGATCCGAAAAAAAGGGGCGCTGCCGCGCCCCTTTTTTCAATTTTATTGTTTCCATTCCACTTTTACCGTAACGCCTTCTCTGTAAGAATACGCCCAGTTTTTGTCCCAACCTTCCGGTTTGGATGATACTTGACACTTGATCACCAGGTCCACCGTATTATGATTGAATATCAGTTCTCCCATCCGAACAACGCCTGCGGGGACCTCCACCTCTGTAAGAGCGGCCTGCGTGAATGCGCTATCCCCTATTTCCTCCAACTGCGTACATTCGCCGAGATTGACCGTCTTCAAATTCGGACAACTCGCAAATGCCCCTTCGGATATGACCTTCAAGCCGGCAGGCAACTGCAAATCGGTAATTCGCAAACGGGCAAAACTTCGCACACCGATATATTTCAATGAATCGGGCAATATCAGTTTTGTGATTTTTTGTGCTTTTGTGGGGAATAACGCGGTATCCTTTCCGTCCGCCACGCCTATCGTTCCCTCTTGAACGGTAAACGAAGCCATTTCAATATTTTTGACGGAAACCAGCCAATTCCCTATATACAATCCGTTGTCTGTCCAATTTGCGCCATTGAGATAATATCCTGTATTAATAAAAGCGTTGTATCCAACGAATCGGATCGATTCATTCATGTCAATCTTTACCAACGCTCCGCATTTTGCAAAAGCCTCTCTTCCGATCCGGAGAACGCTGTCCGGCAGACTGACATGTTGCAATTTCGGCGCCTTGTCGTTAAACGCCCCTTCCGCGATCACAATAGTGCCCTGCGGCACAAAGTATTCCGTCACGGAAGAAAAATCTTTTCCCGCGACGATCAGATAACCGTCTGCGAACAATACGCCGTTTTCCCAATTTTTCGGGTCGTTGTAATATCCGGTATTATTGAATATGGAACTGCTGACCGAAACGGGCTTATCCGGCATGTCTATCTCTGAAAGGGAGGTACAGCCGCTGAAGACGTCTATGCTTCCCGTAAGCGATACGAGCGAATCGGGCAGTTTGATCGATTTTAGAGCGGTACACTCCTGAAAGGCTCCGAAACTGATCTTTTTTACGTTTTTAAGATCGACCCTTTCAAGTTTTTCACACCCTTTGAAAGCATATGTCCAGACAGAATCCAACGATTCGGGCGCAATAAATTCTGTCAAAGCGGTCCCCCAGAACGCATCTGAACGGATCTCTTTGAGTGAGGACGGGAAATTCACCTTTTCCAACGATGAACAACCGTCGAACGTTTCGTCGGGAATCACCGTCAATCCAGAAGGCAGCACAACTTCTTTCAAATTCGTGCAACCCCGACACATCTGATAACCGAGAATGCGGACGGAATCCGGAATGATGAGCACACCGAGATTCTGATTGCCTTTGAAAACGGCGGAGCCGATTTCTTTCACGGTAACGCCGTTCACGACGGACGGAATTTCAACGCGCATATCCGCTTGATTCAGGCCGTCTACCCCCGTCAAGACTCCGCTGCCATCCACGGTAAATACAACGTCTTCCGGCCCGTTTTCTATCCACTTTGCGTAAAGCGTCTGTTCTTTTACGACCTCATACGGAAACTCTACCTTATTTTCAAAAGTATCTTCCGTATACCACCCGTCAAAGGCGAATCCTTCCTTTGTCGTCTCCGGCGATTCATCGATGACAGATACCGTTCTATCCTCTAAGGGTGTACCGCCGTTCGTTATAAACTTCACGGTATATCGATTTTTTTCCCATTTCGCATACAGCGTTTGCGCGGCCGTTACCTGATAAGGAAAAACAACCTGATTGACGAAATTGCTTTCTTTATACCAACCTTTGAAAGCATATCCTTCTTTCAGCGGCTGCGGTTCTGTTTCAATTTCGGAAACGGTTACGTCTGAAACGCCCGACCCCCCGTTCAATTCAAAATGAACGGCAAATTCTGCAGGCTTCTCCGCTTCTTCCTTTTTATAATAAGCATATACGCTGACATTTTCTGAAAGCGCCTGTTCCTTATAAGTGTTTTCCGTCAGTCTGTTTTGCCATGAGTCTTTATCAAAGAACCAGCCTATAAACGTATATCCTTCTTTTTGGGGGGCAGACGGTAAAACCAATCCTTCGTTCCCTGAAGTTTTCAATGTACCGTTTATTTCCTCGCCTATATAAAACGTGATCGTATATTCTTTCTGTTCGGGCGGCTGCGGTTCTTCGTTTTGCACATAATACGCATAAACGTCTACATCCTGCGTAAGCGCCTGATGGGCATATGTATCCTCTTTCAGTTCGTTTTCCCAGACATCTTCATCAAAAAACCAACCGTAAAACGTGTATCCCGTTTTTAACGGAGCGGAAGGCAAACTCAGTTTTTCGTTGCCTGCCGTTTCGATCGTATCGACCAAGGTCTTTCCGTCATAAAACGAAACAGTATATTTTTGGATATTTTCCTTTTTGTTCCCGCATGCGGCAAATACGCCCGATACCGTAATGAAACATATTGCCAGAATAAAAACCAAAATATGATGTTTTCTCAATCGTTCAACCTCCGATCATGTTTTCCGAAACGCTACTTTTTATATAAACGATGTACAGCAGCCATTCCGAAATAAAATTTTCCGAAAAATTCATCCGATTGAACAAAAGGGTTTTGAAAAACATATCGCTTTCCAAAACCCTTTTGCCACAATCCGTCTTATTGTAATGGTCGAGGTGACGGGACTTGAACCCACGACCTCTTGGTCCCTAACCAAGCGCGCTACCAAACTGCGCTACACCTCGCTTTGAAGACAGCATAATCTATAAGCGACTGTATGCTGTCTTTATTGGCGCGCCTTAAGGAACTCGAATCCCTAACCTTTGGTTCCGTAGACCAACGCTCTATCCAATTGAGCTAAAGGCGCATACGACCGTGCGCAAAACGCGCACGATGCATATCGAACATGCTAATCTATTATAGCAAATTTGAACGATTTGTCAATCGTTTTATCCCGTTCGCGGCAAAATTATTGTAATTTCATACCCGAATGAAATTTTACCGGCAAAGAAAGATTCGGGTCATGCGTCAATGCCGATAAAATCGAAACGGTTCACATCGAACAATCCCCTGTCCGTAAGTTTGATTTCGGGAATGACGGGAAGCGCCAGAAACGAAAGGCTCATAAACGCCTCGAATCCGCGCGAGACGCCCATGGCGTATGCCTTTTCCAAAAGCGCTTCCGACTGCCGGATATACGTCTCCGCGTCCGCACTGCTCATGAGCCCCGCGATGTCAAGGGACAGCGAATCGATCTTGCCGCCGGCGCAGATCGCCATGCCGCCGCCGATCCTGCGCAATTCGGAAACGATCGCCGCCATATCCTCGTTATTGTCGCCGAGGACGATGATGTTATGGCTGTCGTGCGCGACGGTCAGGCCGATCGCGCCCCCTTTCAGGCCGTACCCCTCCAAGAGGCCTATGCCGATATTTCCCGTCTTATGATGCCGCTCCACCACGGCGAGTTTGAGAAGGTCCGTCCCCTTCAGCACCACGTCGCCGCCGGCACTCTGCACTTCTCTGACGACGCGTTCGGTGACGACGTTGTCTTTCAGTATCCGGATGACGTTGGCGCGGTTGCCTTTGAGTTTCAGGCAGAAATCGTCTGCCTTTACCTCCTTTGCGTTCACGGTGTTTCTGACCGCTTCGGGCAGATATTTTTCCGCTTCGAAGAGCGCTTTGCCCTCTTTTGCGACGAGTTTGCCCCCTTTGAACGTCATGTAACAGCGGAAGTTTTCCAGATCGTCAAAAACGGCGATATCCGCGTCATACCCGGGCGCAATGGCGCCCTTGCCGTACAAGCGATAACATTCGGCAGAATTGAGCGTGGCGATGACGATCGCGTCCGCGGGCTTTATGCCGCTTTTTACAGCCACGCGCAAAGCGTTGTCGAGATGGCCGTTCGCCTTCAGGTCGGCGGCATGGCGGTCGTCCGTGCACAGAAGAAAACGGCGCATGTTCGCGGGCGTCACGGCGCTTGCGTTCACCGCGACATTGCGGGTGGCGGATCCTTCGCGCAGATGCACATACATGCCTTTGGAAGTCTTTTCCGCAGCCTCTTCGGGCGTTACGCATTCGTGATCGGTCATGATCCCCGCCGCAATATAGGCGTTGAGCCCGTTTCCGCTCGTGTGCGGGGCATGCCCGTCGACGACTTTCCCCGCCGCCGCGGCGGCTTTCAGTTTTTTCATCGCTTCGGGATCTTTATAAATGACGCCCGGATAATTCATGAATTCTCCGAGGCCGTAGATAAAGTTTTCGCCGATATATTTCTCCGTGTCGGCGCCCGAAAGGGTTGCGCCGCTCGTTTCAAACGCTGTGGCGGGAACGCAGGAAGGCAGCATGACCTTGACCTCCAGCGGCACGTTCTGCGACGCTTTCCAGATATATTCCGCGCCCGCAATGCCGCACACGTTGGTGATTTCGTGCGGGTCGGCGATAATGGTCGTCGTGCCGCGGGGCATGATCAGTTTCGCATACTCCTCGGGCGTAAGTTGCGAACTTTCTATGTGCACATGCGCATCGATGAGGCCGGGGACTGCGATCTTTCCCGAAATATCGTATTCGACCTTCCCCTCGTACTTGCCGAAGCCCGCTATTTTGCCCCCGCATATGGCGATATCGCCCTCCTGTATTTCCCCCGTAAACACGTTCACAAATTTACCGTTTTTCAGAACGATGTCCGCTTTCTCTCTCCCGATCGCGGCGTCAATCAGTTTTTCGAGCATTTTCCGCCTCCGACTGTATTTTTGCATATTATAACATATTGCAGCGCAAAAGAAAAGCGCAGATCGGACTTTTGCGCATAAAAAATCCGCCGCGCTTGTCTGCGCGGCGGAAAAACCGTTCGTTTTGAAATCAGTGCGTGAACAGGAACATGAAGATGAACAGCAACGAAAGAATGACGGTTACGATGCTGATCTCTTTGATCTTGCCCGTGCAGAGTTTGATGACGAGGTAGGAGATGAATCCCGCCGCGATACCGTAAGAGATGGAATACGTAAAAGGCATCACCGTAATCGTGAGGAAAGCGGGAACCGCGGCCGCGGGATCTTTCCAATCGATATCGACGACATTTTTCAGCATCAAGACGCCGACATACATCAGCGCGCCGGCCGTTGCGCAGGAAGGGATCAACTGCGCGATCGGGCTCAGGAACATTGCAATGATAAACAGGATGGAAACGATCAGGGAGGTAAGACCCGTTCTTCCGCCTTCGGCAACGCCCGCGGAAGATTCGACGAACGTCGTAACGGTAGAAGTACCGACCATTGCGCCCGTGCACGTTGCGATAGAGTCGCACAGGAGCGCCTTTTTGATGTTTTTGACTTCGCCCTTTTCGTCAAGCAATCCGCTCTTCTTGCCGGCAGCCTGGCAGGTCCCCATCAGCGTGCCGATGGTATCGAACATGTCGACCATCGCAAAGGCGACCATTGCGGCGATGAAACCGAAGATCTCGTCTTTGCCGATGCCTTTGAACCCATCGATGAACACCGCACCCGCAGATACTTCGCCGAATTCTTTGAACGCGTCGATCGGATTCGAGAAACTGATGCTGTCAAACACCGCTTTGCAGGATTCGGAACCCGCCGCATAGCCGATCGCCACGAAAATATAGTACAGGACAGCGCTGCCGATGATACCGAGAACGACGGACGCTTTCACTTTCAGTTTGGAAAGGATCGCAATGAGCAACAAAGACAAGATCGCGACCGCGGCGCTGATCATAGCCGTACCGGAAACAGAGAAGTTCAATACGTTGAAAGAGATCAGGTTGACTTTCGTGCTCAGATCCAATACGACGATGCCCGCATTCTGCATTCCGACGAAGGCGATAAACAAGCCGATACCTGCGGGGATCGCGATACGGATCGCCTGCGGCACCGCACGGACGATCGCCTGCCTTGCTCCGACGATCGTGAGGATCAGGAACAAGATACCCGAGCAAAGCACGATCAAAAGCGCGTTTGCATAGGAATAGCCGAGGGCGCCGCACACCGTAAACACGAAGAATGCGTTCAGCCCCATGCCGGGCGCCTGCGCAAAGGGGATCTTTGCCAAAAACGCCATCAAAAGGGTACCGATGATCGCGCCGATCGCCGTAAAGATGTACGCCGCGCCGAACGTCATCTGCGGAATGATCTGGGAGCCGTCGGAACCGATGCCCAGAAAGATATCAGGGTTGGCGAGAAGGATGTAGACCATCGTCATGAACGTCGTAACGCCCGCAAGAATTTCAGTCCTGAAATTCGACCCCATCTTTCTGATGCCGAAAAACCGGTCCAGTTTACCGGCAAAGCCGCGATATTCGGGCGACGTTGCCACTGCTTCCCCTCCCGCGGTTTCGGCTGCGGGCTGCTGGGCAACCTGCTCTTCCGCGATCGGTTCTTCGGGATGCTGATTTTCCATCTGAAACCTCCAAAAACTTTAGTTTTTATACAAACGGCCAAAGCCGCTCATATTCCTCTTCTGCAATCCCCGTAAAGATTTTTCCGTTAAAAACGGAAAAAAGACAAGTACTTGTCTTTTTTCAGATTTTCGCCAGAAATAAAATTTCTGACTTGTTAAATTTATTTTAACACAATTTTTTTACAAAGGCAATCGGAATGACACAATTTTATCACATTTCACAAAAAAGAATGGCCTGCCGCCCCTTTATTCCCCGATGCCGAGCAGATAGTCGAGCGTACAGCCGAGGCATTTTGCAAGTTTCAGAAAAACTTCCGTTTCCGGAATACAGCCCAGCGTTTTCCATCTCGACATGGCTGCCTGTCCGATCCCGCATTCCTGCCAGATCTTGTAACAGGAAAACCCCGCAAGCATTCTCGAACGGGTAAACCGTTCGTAAAAGGTCAGCGCGCTCTTTTTAAAAATCAGTTCTTTCCGGTCGGAAAAGCCGAACATATAATCGACAGAAACATTATATTTTTCGGCGATGCGAATCAGCGAACGAGGACTGGGATTGTAATCCCCTTTCAGCCAATGATAGACATCCGATCTGCCGACGCCCGCTTCTTTTGAAAACGCTTCGATATTATACCCAAGATCGGTTAATAAATCTTTCAAAGATTCGGAAAACCCATATATGCACATATTTCCCCCTGCGAAAGCGTGGTCATCTGCCTATGCCGAGCAGATAGTCGAGCGTACAGCCGAAAAATGAAACGAGTTTCAAAAGATGTTCCGTCTTCGGAAAGCCCTCTATATCCTTCCATTTGCTTACGACTCCGCTCTTTATGCCGCATTTTTGGCAGATTTTATAATCGGTTACGCCGGCGGCATCTTTCAAAGAGCGATACCTGTCCATAAACCGATCTTCCGCAACGCGCCATTTGCACGCTTTTGCATCCGATAGCCCGAAAAGATAATCCGCCGAAACCCCGAATCTTTCCGCAATTTTGATCAGCGACAGCGGATCGGGATCGTAAATTCCGTTCAGCCACCTGCGCACCGCTGCGGGCGTACAGGAAATTTCCTTTGCGAACGCCGGTACGGACAATTTTTCGTCTTCCATCAATTCGTAAAAAGAAGCGGAAAGATTAAACGCTTTCATTTATTCCTGATAAGACTCCAACAAACTCGTAACGGCGGCCTTTTGCCTGTCATTCAGCCTGTTCCACTTTTCCAAAAGTAATTTTTGCTCTTCGGTAACAAAGTCGATTTTTTCGACGTCAAACAAAAGGCATTGAAGAGAAACCCCTAACGCCTCCGCGATATTTTCTAAAAGGTACAAGGATGGCGATGACCGTTTATTCCGCCATCTGTACAAAGCGTTCACGGAAATACATGCATTTTTTGCAAGCATATAAGAAGACCAGCCCTTTTCTTTTTGCAACTTTTCCACCCGCTCATAAATTTTATCCGATTCAAAACTTTCCCGCATATGATTCACCAAATTTATAAATTTTGATTCAATTATAATCGTCTCAAAGTTGCATGTCAATTATCTGCGTTTGGTTAAAAAAATTCGTGCGGGGTTTTCCGTAAGGAACAGCCCCGCACGATAAAATTATGTTTTTTTACGGCTTACCGATTATACTTTATAAGGATCCTGCCCGTACATTGCCTGTACATTGTCGCGGAAATTTTTGATTTTCGGCGTCTGCTTTGCGTCGGTATCCGCATCGAATTTTTCAAGTTCCGCCTTTTGCTCGCGCGACAGTTTCGTGGGTACCTCCACGACGACGCTGATGTACATATTTCCCGTGCCCGTCCGCGTTTTCAGCCCTTTGCCGCGCACGCAGAACACCGTTCCGCTCTGCGTTCCGTCGGGAATGAGATATTCAAACGTCTCGTCGATCCCGGGCACCCGCACTTTGCCGCCGAGCGCGGCCGTTTTGAAGGAAACGGGCAGTTCCACGTAAAGATCTTTGTCCTTGCGCTTGAAGATCTTGTGCGGCTCGACACGGAACACGACGATCAGATCGCCGGGCGCGCCCCCGTTTGCGGAGGCCTGGCCGTATCCCTTTTTGCGGATATAACTGTTCGTATCCGCGCCGGCCGGAATGTTCAGCGTGACGACCGTCTCTTTGCGCACGTAACCCTTGCCCTTGCAGTCGGGGCAGAAATCCACGATCTTTTTGCCCGTGCCGCCGCACGCGTCGCATGCGGCCATGCGGATCGTTCTGCCGAACAGCGTATCCTGCGTATAGCGCACCTGACCGCTGCCGCCGCATTTGTCGCACGTCTTGTATGCCGTGCCGTTCTTCGCTCCCGTGCCTTTACAGGAAGCGCAGGGTTCGTTGCGGGTATAGCGGATCTCTTTCGTGCACCCTTTGGCCGCGTCGAGAAAACTTAAAACCACCTCTTTGGTGATGTCTTCGCCCTGCGTGTCCGCGCGGGCAGAGGAGGAAGAGGTGAATCCGCTGAAAATATCGTTGAAAATATCGCCGAAACCGCCGAAGCCGGAAAAACCGCCGCTGCCGCCGAAGCCGGAAAAACCGCCGCCCGAACGAGCGCCGGGGTGATCGAGTTCATAGTCGTAAGCGGCACGCTTCTGCGGATCGGAAAGGACCTCGTTCGCCTCGTTCACCTCTTTGAATTTCGCCGCAGCGTTCGCGTCGTTGGGATGCAGGTCGGGGTGATACATTTTGACGAGTTTTCTGTAAGCCGCCTTAATGTCCGCCTCCGACGCTTTGCGGTCGACGCCCAATATTTCATAATAATTCTTACTGTTTGCCATAGATAACCTTTTACATGATTCTCGCGTTCCCCTGCGGACAAAACTGCGCGAGGCGCAAAACCGCTTGCAAGGGAATGATCAGAAACCCGATCCGATATATCGCACAATGAGGGAGACCCCCGCGCGCCCCGAACGGGCGCGCGGCAGGTGTCTCCCTCTTTCTCACCGAAATTTGTTTTTCCCGATCAAAACAAATTCTGTGAATTGCCTTTTACTGATGGAATTCTTCGCCGCCGTCGCTGCCGCCCTGCTCAGGGCCTGCCTGGCCGCCGGCCTGCTGGTAGATCTTGGAGAAGATCGCCTGGCTTTCGTTCGTAAGTTTTTCGGTGGCCGCCTTGATCCTGTCGTCATCGTCGGAGGCAAGTTCTTCTTTTGCGCTCTTGACGGACTCTTCCAAAGACGCCTTGTCTTCCGCGGAAAGTTTGTCGCCCAGTTCGCCGATCGTCTTTTCGACGGTGAAGATCATGCCGTCGAGACGGTTCTTGTTGTCCACCTTCTCTTTGCGCTTCTGATCCTCTTCCTTGTATTGTTCCGCCTCTTTGACCGCGCGGTCGATATCCGCTTCGGAAAGATTGGTCGACGAAGTGATGGTGATGTCCGTGCTCTTCTTGGTGCCCAGATCCTGCGCCGTAACGTGCACGATGCCGTTCGCGTCCACGTCGAAGGTAACTTCGATCTGCGGGATCCCTCTCGGTGCGGGAGGAATACCGGTCAGTTCGAACCTGCCGAGCGTCTTGTTGTCCTTTGCAAATTCGCGCTCGCCCTGCAGGATATGGATGTCGACCTGCGTCTGATTGTCCGCCGCGGTGGAGAACACCTGCGACTTTTTCGCGGGGATCGTCGTATTGCGTTCGATCAGTTTCGTGAACACGCCGCCCAGCGTTTCGATACCCAAAGACAGGGGCATGACGTCGAGGAGCAGTACGTCCTTCACCTCGCCCGAGAGCACGCCGCCCTGGATCGCCGCGCCAAGCGCGACGCATTCGTCGGGGTTGATGCCCTTGAACGGTTCTTTGCCCGTGATCTGTTTGACCTTTTCCACGACCGCGGGAATACGGGTGGAGCCGCCGACGAGGATGACCTTATCGATGTCCTTATACGTGAGGCCCGCATCCTTCATGGCAAGGCGCATGGGTTCGGCCGTCTTTTCGACGAGATCCGCCGTAAGAGCGTCGAATTTCTGCTTGGTCAGATCGACGTCGAGGTGTTTCGGCCCCTCCGCCGTCGCCGTGATGAACGGCAGGTTGATATTGGTGGAAGACATGCCGGAAAGTTCGATCTTCGCCTTTTCCGCGGCCTCTTTCAGCCTCTGCATGGCCATCTTGTCTTTGGAAAGGTCGATGCCCTCTTTTGCCTTAAATTCATCTACGAGATAATCCATGATCCTCTTATCGAAGTCGTCGCCGCCGAGCATGTTGTTGCCGTTGGTCGCCAAAACTTCGAATACGCCGTCGCCGATCTCCAGGATGGAAACGTCGAACGTGCCGCCGCCGAGGTCGTAGATCATGACTTTATGATTCGCCTTGTCTTTGTCAAGCCCGTAAGCGAGCGCCGCCGCCGTCGGCTCGTTGATGATACGCAAAACATTGAGGCCCGCGATCTTGCCAGCGTCCTTGGTCGCCTGGCGCTGGCTGTCGGTAAAGTATGCCGGGCAGGTAATGACGGCGTCCGTCACTTTCGAGCCGAGATAACTTTCCGCATCCGCTTTCAGTTTGGACAGGATCATCGCGGAGATCTCCTGCGGGGAATACTTTTTCCCGTCGATGTCCACTTTATAATCGCTGCCCATGTGGCGTTTGATGGAGATGACCGTCCTGTCGGGGTTGGCGACTGCCTGACGCTTTGCGACCTGCCCCACGATCCTCTGCCCGTCCTTCTGGAACGCAACGACCGACGGGGTCGTGCGCGCGCCTTCCGGATTGGGGATGACGACCGCTTCGCCGCCTTCCATAACTGCCACGCAAGAGTTTGTTGTTCCTAAATCGATACCGATAACTTTTCCCATAATAATCTATCCTCCTTCGAGTAAATATCTGAATTTATTTTATATATGCAAACGGCTTTCGGCCGCCTGTATCCGTTTTTCAGCCCGTCACTTTGACCTGCGCATAGCGCAGCACTTTTTCTCCGCGCTTATAGCCTTTGAGAAAAACTTCCTTCACGTAGCCGGGCTCCACGCCTTCTTCTGCGGGTTCGCTCATGATCGCCTCGCAGTACTTCGGGTCGAACTCCTCTCCGACGGGGTTGATCTCTTCGATCCCCTCTCCTTCGAGCATCGCCCGAAAACTTCTCAAAACCAGTTCGATGCCCTTTTTGGTATTTTCGTCGCAGGTTGCGAGCGCGCGTTCAAGATTGTCGCCCACAGGAAATACTTTTACGATCACGTCCGCGCGGCCTTCCATGTAACTCGTGTGCCGCGTCTCTGCGTTGCGCTTGCGGAAATTTTCGTATTCCGCCGCCGTGCGCACCCATTTATCTTTATAATCGGCCGCTTCGGCGCGCGCTTTTTCCAATTCTGCGGCAAGTTTTTCGTGCTTGCCGTGCCTGTCTTTGGCTGCGTTCTCCTTTTCCGCAACGGCAGGCTCTTCGGCCTTCTGCTCCGCGCAGGGCTCCTCTGCAGACGGCTCCACGCCGCCTTCCTTTATCTCTTCGTCATTCATCTTTCTTTCTTCCGCACTCATCTTTATTGCCGTCCTTTTTGCCGTATTTGTTGTCGATCAGTTCTTCGAGCGCCTTCCCCACGTTTTCCAGCACGGTGATAACTTTCGGATAGTCCATGCGGATGGGGCCGATGACGCCGTATGTGCCAAGATTTTTTCCGCCCGCAAGATAGGTCGCGGAAACAACGGAACAATCATCCGGCATATCCTTGTCGTCGCAGGAACCGATTTTGACGTTGATCTGAATTTCGTCGTCCCCCTCGATGAGATCGGCAAGCCTGTCTTTGCTGGATATGACCGTAAGAAAATTCTTTACGTTGTCGATATCTTCGTATTCGGGGTGGTTGAATATTTTGTCCGCGCCCGTGAGCACCACGTCCTCGTCGCGGGGACGGGTATACGATTTGAGCGCGTCGATCACCTCGTGCATGACCTGGCGGTACTGGCCGAAATCGGCAAGCACCTCTTCCTCTACCTCTCTGATATCGGACAGAGCCTTGCCTTCGAACAGTTTGCCGATCATTTTGGAAGCGCTTTCCAGTTCTTCGTCCGACATATGTTCGGGGATATCGATAAAACTGTCGCGGAGGATCCTCTCGCTCGTCATGATGACCAAAAGCGCCTTCTGATCTCCGCAGGGAAGAAGCGCGAGGCTTTTTACCGTTTCCGCATCCGCATGGGGCGTTATGGCCACCGACGTATAGTCGGTGAGGTCGCTGATGACTTTGGATACGTTTTTGATCAGGTGTTCCACGTCGTTCGACTTGCCGGAAAAGGATTTTTCGATATAGTCGAGATCGCTCTCGGACAAGTTTCCCTTTTCCATCAGTTCTTCGATATAAAACCGATACGCCTGCGGAGAAGGAACCCTGCCGCCCGAGGTGTGGAACTGCGTCAGATAACCGAGTTCTTCGAGCGATGCGAGTTCGTTGCGCACCGTGGCGGAACTGATATCCGTCAGATGCTTTTCCGTGATGACTTTGCTCGACACGGGGACCGCGGTATTGATATACTCATCCACCACGATCTGAAGTATTTTCTTTTTCCTGTCGGACATTTTCATCTGAAACCCGCCTCCTTTACGGATTTTGGCACTTCTTTTTCAACTATGTTAGCACTCTCTTATCCAAAGTGCTAAAACAATTATATTCTTATTGTCGCGCGTTGTCAAGGGTTTTATGCCGATTTTCAAAAATTTCAAAAAAAGATTCTCAAGAAAAGCCGTCCGCTGCATACAAATATTTCCAAAAGAGGGCAAGGCAGACAGAAAGGGCGGCGCCGCGGCGCCGCCCTTTCCGTTAATCGGTAGGTTATTATTTTATGGAGTAAGCGATGTTGTTGAAGGAACAAAATTTCTTCCGCCCCACGAGAGGCAAGAAGACGGGATGCGCGAAAAATCAGGCAAACTGTTCTGCAAACGACTTGCAGGGCTCTGCAGGATCGTCGTTCATATTTACGATCAGGGTATCCTTTACCGAAATGCCCGCGGCCTCCGCGCGGTCTTTCCAAAGGCGCATCCACTCGCCGTCGCCCCAATCGTAGGAGCCGAACAGGCCGACCGTTTTCCCCGCGATCTGCCCTTCCAGTTGGGTATAAAAGGGCTCGAATTCCTCCGATTCGAGTTCTTCCGCCCCCATTGCGGGACAGCCCAGAAGAAGTACGTCGTATGCGGCGGCGTCCGCGGGCGAAATTTCGGATACGGAAAAGAGATCCGCCTCTCCTCCCGCCTGTCTGATGCCTTCGAGAATATTCTCCGCCATCGTCTGCGTATTGCCCGTTGCCGACCAGTATATGATTGCCGTTTTCATAGTGATATCTCCTTAAAATTTCCGCTGCCCGACCCGCGGGCGCGCATTTATCTGAAAATTTCCGCCAAAGCCTTGCCCCCGAGCAGCCGTTTTACGATACAGTCGGTACACCGTTTGTACCTTTCGAACAGGGCGCGCTTTTCTTCCGGCCGCGCGTACACTTTCCAGGCGCCGCTGAAAATACAGCCGCCCGGATCGTTCATGTAACCGGCGATGTCTTCGACGGGATAGCCGAGAAAGACGCCCACTTCGTGGGGATAACATTCGCAAAGAAGGCGCAACTTCAAAAAATCGATACAGCCCTCGAAATTGTGCACGGGATAACCGAATTTGCGCAAAAACGCGGCGTTTTCCCGCAAAGCCAGATGATCTTTGAGTTTGTTTTCCCTGAACGCAAGATAGGTCAATTTGCCGTTTTTTGTGCCGAGAAGTTCTATGCGGATCCCCTTTTTCCGAAAAATTTCGGAAAAAGAGAGCAGTTCTTCCCGTTCGCCCGCGCCGCAGACGGCAAGGCTTGCGGGTTTGATGCCCGCCATCGCCGCTCCGCAGAAATTGGCGACGTTCCGTTCGAGATTGCTCATTCCGTGCTCTCCCCTCGCTCCCCGATCCACAGCGGCAAGCGGGGCAGTTTGCGATGTTTTGCAAACCGGATTTTTTATCAGGCCCGTCCGCCGTGCGAAAAATCATAGTTAACTTTGGTTTACGAACGTATTATACTATATAATATCCCCGTTGTCAAATAAAATTAACCTATGTTAACCAATAAAAATAAGAAAAAATCCCCGCCGTATCCGGTGGGGATTCAGCCGTCCGCAGGATATGCGAATGTATTGCGCGGCCGTTCGGGGCGCGCTTGCCGAAACGCAGACAGGACAGCCGCGTTTCGGCGGAGAAAATTATCCGTAAAAAGGCGCCGCCCTGCAAGGCTGCGCCTCAAAAATTTTTCTGAATCATGACTTTCTGATCTCTTCGGCGATCTCTTTCCCTGCGCTGGTGCCGATCCTGTCCGCACCCGCATTGACCATGGCCCTGAACTGCTCCGCCGAACGGATCCCTCCCGAAGCCTTGACAAGACAACTCCCCTGCACCGTCTGTTTGAGAAGTTTCACGTCCTCTGCCCTGGCGCCTTCGCCGAAATAGCCGGTGCTCGTTTTGACGAACGCTGCCCCGGCGTCGCGCGCGCAGACGGCCGCTTTGACCATCTCGTTCTGCGTGAGAAGGGAGGTTTCGAGGATGACTTTGACGGGCTTGCCCTTCGCCGCCGCCACGACCTTTTTGATCTCGCGTTTGACGTAACTGAAATTTCCGTTTTTGATCGCGGAAATACAGGCGACCATGTCGATCTCGTCCGCACCGTCGGCGAGCGCGCGCTTCGTTTCGAAAACTTTGGTCGCCGTCACGTTTTCACCCATGGGGAACCCGACGACGCACGCGATCTTCACCGCAGGGGCGTTTTTGAGAAAGTTGAAACAATCCGCCACGTACACGGGCTGTACGCATACGGAACAGAACCCGTATTCGACCGCCTCGTCACAGAGTTTCCGTATTTCGGAACGGGTCGCCGTCTGTTTGAGCAGGGTGTGGTCGATCATTTTGAGCAGGCGCTTGATCTCCAGCAATTTTTTCTGTTTTTTGAATTCTTCAAATTCTTCCCGCTCCGTATCCGGCGAAAGTTCCTCCGCCGCCGTTTGTTCGCTTTTATTTTCCTCTGCGGCGGGCGCCGCGGTTTCCTCTTGCGCAATTTTTCTCTTTTTTCCGAACATAAATCCTCCTTTATCGGCCCGCCGTGAAAGAGTGCACGAGCGGGCGCTGTCTGATTCTTTTATCCGAAAGGGAAAACGCGCTCTCCGCAAGGGCGTACGCATCTCCCTCTTTATCATTATAATATAGCGTTGCCAGCGTTTCCCCGCGGCGGACGAATTCTCCCGCGCGCTTTCCGAGCAGGATCGCCGCCTCGTGATCGATCTGAGCCCCCGCCTTTTCTCTGCCGCCGCCCATTTCAAGGCAGGCGCGGCCGAGCGCGAGCGCTGAAATTTTCAAATATCCGTCTATCTTCGCTTCGATACGCCGTTCGTTTTTTGCAAGGGGCAAAGTTTTTTCCGCTTCATACACGTCGCGCGGATCTCCGCCCTGCGCGCCGACCATTTCGGCCAATTTATCCAACGCCCGTCCCGACGCGACCGCTTCTTTCACGCGGCGCTTCGCCTCTTCTTCCGCGATCCCCTCCGCCTGTTCGAGGATCTTTTCGCAATGGTAAAAAGACAGAGCGGAAAGATCGTTGGAAATTTTACCCTGCAACACCCCGACCGCCTCGCGCACTTCCGCGTTGCAGCCGATCGCATCGCCTAAAGGGGAATCCATGCGGGTCACGGCGGCGCACGTCTTTCTGCCCGCCGCACTGCCTATGCCGACCATAAGAGAAGCGAGTTTTTCCGCCTCGGACGCCGTGCGCATAAACGCGCCGTCTCCGTACTTTACATCCAAAAGGATGACGTCGGAAAAAGAGGCAAGTTTTTTGCTCATAACCGAAGAGGCGATCAGCGGAATGCTATCCACGGTGGCGGTCAGATCGCGCACCGCATACATCCGCTTGTCTGCGGGAACCGTTTCCTCCGTCTGCCCGGCGATCACAGCGCCGATTTTGACCGCCTGACCGGCAAATTCCTGCGAGGAAAGAGCGGTCGTCAGCCCGCGGAAACTTTCCAGTTTGTCCAGCGTGCCGCCCGTGTGCCCGAGCCCCCTGCCCGAATATTTCGCGCATTTAACGCCTAAAGAGGCGAGCACGGGCACGAGGACGAGCGTCGTCGAATCGGAGACGCCGCCCGTCGAATGCTTGTCGGCAAATATGCCGTCCGCGGGCGGGCGCGGGGTCTTTTTGCCGCTGTCCGCCATGGCGAGCGTGAGGGAAACCGCCTCGCGCTTTGTCATGCCGTTGAGAAGCACCGCCATACAGAAAGCGGCGATCTGCCCTTCCGTCGCGGAGCCGTCCGCCACTCTTTTCACGAAAAAACCGATCTCTGCGTCGGTCAGTTCGCGCCTGCGTTTTTTCGCCTCGATGATGTCGTAAACGCGCATGCGTCAAAATCTCCTCTTTCCCGCCCGAAACCGCCTTTTTCCGCGCGCACGCAGGCGCTATGATAGAATAAATCTTTTCAGGGGGAATATTATGAACTGCCTGTTAGCCTCCACGTTATGGGGCGGCGTCTATCTGATCCTGCTGTTCGGCATCTGCCTCGGTTCCGTCGCAGGGGTAAAACTGCTACTTCGCTCCGCGGCAAAAAAACGCGGGGAGGAACCTTTGCCGCCCGCAAAGCCGGAACCGCCCAAAGAGCCGGAAAAAATCTACTATATCGTAGAAAAAAAGCACACCCGCCGAAAAACGGAACGGTACGGGGAGCCCAAAAAGATCCGCTTCGACCGTTGAAAACATTTTGCCCGCGCGCTTGCGGCGGACGGATCAGTCTTTATACGGAGTAATGTTGGAGCCCTCTTCCCAAAGCCGTTCCAGATGATAAAACAGGCGGGATTCGTCGTTGAAAACATGCACGATCACGTCGCCGTAGTCGAGCACGCCCCAGCGCCCCTCCTTCGTTCCCTCCGTACGGCGGGGTTCGACGCCCTTTTCGGACATCTTTTCTTCAAGATTGTCGCACAGCGACTTGACCTGCGTCGCGCTGTGCCCGCTTGCGATCACAAAATAGTCGCAAAGGGTCGTTTTTTCCTCCACGTCGATCATGACGATATCTTCCGCCTTTTTAGAGGACAGGATCGCACAGATCTCTTTTGCCAGATTTTCCGAAGGGCGGCCTGCGGCCGCCGTTTTCTTTTCCGTCGTTTTTTTCACCGTCAGTTTCTCCTGTTTGTCAGTTCTTTATAGTACTTATAAGCCGCGGCCGTGAGCGGATAAATCTCCCCTTTCTGTTTTTTCAGATAGGAGATCTGCCGCTTCAGGCTCGCGCACATACACTCGTTGAGATCGAGATAAAAAAGTTTTCGAAGTTTTTCGATCCCTTTGAAATCGCGCCCCGGTTCGAGCATGTCGCTCAAAAACAACAGTTTGCCCAGATCGCTCATGTTCGGCTTGCCGGAAGTGTGATAGCGGATCGCGTCGAGCACTTCCTCTTCTTTGACGCCGAAAAAGTGCTCCGCTGCGTACGCGCCGGAAAACTGGTGCATGACCGGTTCGGGGACCCCTTCGGGGGGAACGAACCCTGCAAGTTCGGGCGCGGACAGGTCCATGTTTTTCGCGACGTCGTGCAGTGCCGCCGCACGGATGACGTCCCGTTCCGCAAGTTTGTATTTCGGGGCAAGCGGCGCCGCCGTAAGCGCGACGCGCAGAGTATGCTTGAGCCTGGCGGGCTTGAGATACTTCAGGGCGCTCTTGACTCCTTCCACGCGATACAGTTCGTTCGCCTCGATATATTCGATCACCTCGTCGGGAAGGTACGGCCGAAGGTCCTCGCCGAAGGCGCACAGAACGCGGGCCTTAGTGGAAGAGACGTTGCGCCCCACGTATTCGAGCGTTCTGAACTTTTTTTTGAAACGGGCGAAAAAGCGGAGTTGCTCCATCGCGAAATTGACCTTATCCCCCTCTCTGTTGCACACGACGAGTTCGCAGTTTTCCAAAATCGTTTCGGGCTGTTTCCAGGTATAAAAATCTTTGAGCATATCCGCTCCGACGAGGAAAAACAATTCCGCGTCGGGGTATTTTTTCCGGAAATATCCTACTGTAATATACGTATAACTCGTTCCCCCGGCGTTGAGTTCGTAAGCGCTCACCTCGCAGTTTTTGATGCCGCCGAAGGCATGTTTGGCCATGTTCAGCCTGTCCTGCGCGGAGGCGTTCGCCCTGCCCTGCTTATGCGGCGCGACGTATGCGGGCATGACGATCACCCTGTCCGCAGCAAGAGATTCCTGCGCCGCCCGCACGATATTGATATGTTCTGCATGTACGGGATCGAAACTCCCGCCGAAGATCGCAATTTTCATAACTGCCGTTTATTTATGGGTCTTTCCGTTTATTTCTATACGGTTTTTCCGTTTTTTACCATTATAGCACAACGCGCACGTTCTTGCAAGGTTTGAAAAAAAGAAAAAATGGACAAAATCTATGCGGATCATTTCAGAAACGAGGACGCGCAATGAAAAAGATAGACCTTCCCCTGCTTACGGATACGATTTTTATGGCAAGCGTATCGCTGCTCTTTTTTTTCTGCCTTTTCCGCTATTATCTCCGCTCTTTCTGGGCGGCGCTTGCGTGCGCGCTCGCCGCGGCGGGCGGAGTTGCGGCGGCGACGTACTTTCTTGCCCGCAGGAAACACAGGAAACGGCAGGAAGCGGGGCTCAGTTCCGCGGAGATCGCAAAGCTCACCTTTCATCTGGCGATGGAGGCGCCCGAAAGGGCCGTAAAACGGCTGGCGGACGCCCTGTCCGCAAAACACGGCGCTCAGGCGAAGATCCTGGGCAACCGCATCCGGGCGGGCGGGACGGACTATTATCCGCTTTTTCAACTGGAACCCGTATCCGCAGACAGGCTCGCCCCGATCGTGCGCGCGGAGGGGGACAAAAAGGCGATCGCGGCGGGCGTGCTGACGCCCGATGCGGAATCTCTCGCGCTCGCGTTCGGCATCGCGGTCATGAACGCGGAAGAAATTTACGCCCTCTTAAAAGAGACCGGCTGCCTGCCGGAAGAATACATCGCCGCGGCAAAAAAGCCGAAAAACATAAAAGAGGGGCTGAAAAGGCGTATCCGCAAAAGCAGTTATAAGGGGTACCTGCTTGCCGGCGTGATGCTGCTCCTGTTCAGCCTGATCACCTTTTTCCCCGTCTATTATATCGTATCGGGCAGCCTCATGCTCGCAGCGGCCGTTCTCGTGCGATTTTTCGGAAAAGCATAGCGGCAAAAAGAAAACAAGATCCGCCCGTCTCCCCGTTCCTTGGCCTGCGGACCTTTCGCAACGGCCGCTCCCTTATGCAATTTTATATCAGAAGCGCGCCGCCTTCCTTCGAAGCGGCGCGCTTTTTCGATTCATCGTTTATTTTATAAACTTGTTTTCCGCGAGGAAGGGCCGCGCCGCGCCCGAACGGATCGCGCGCATCAGATCAGGCAGGCTGTCCATCCTTTCCTCCGTCTCTACCCCCGAAAGGAGAGGCTGGCGCACCGAATGCAGGTCGGAACCGCCCGTTTTCAGAAGAGAATATTCGTCCGCGAGAATATCCGCCAGACGGTTGCAACGCTCGTCGCGCGCGGCGTTGACCGTCTCCATCCCGTCCGTATCGCTCGGAAACAGGCGGATATGGTCGATATAATCCGCTTCGCGGTAAGGATGCGCCTGGATGCACAGCGCACCGCTTTTTTTTGCAAAAGCGAGCCAACTTTTCACGGAAAGCGCCATCATTTCGGGATGCCGGCAAAGGAAATCCGGCCCCATGCCGTACGCGAGAAAATCGGTGCCCGAATAGGAATATTCGAACCCGAAAAAGACTTTCAGCCCCCGTTTTTCCCCTTCCTTCCGCACGTTCATGTACGCGCCGTAAAACGCGCCGACGCGCTCTTTCCAGCCGAGGGAAGGGCTGATCGCCGTGTTCCCGTTGAAAAAGTGATCGGTCACGACGATCCCGTCGTAACCGTTCGCAAGGTAAAGCGCGACCATCGTTTCCGCATCCAGCGAAGAACACGCGCTCGCGTAAAGGGTATGGCAGTGCGTTTCGTAACGGTACATAAAGGCGCCTCAGAATACGATATGATCGAAATCTTTGCGCGAAGAACGGCGGTACAGAATGATCTTATGCCCGATGACCGCGACGCATTCCGCGCCGAGTTGTTCCGCGAGGGCAGCGCCCAGATCTTTCGCGTCTTCCGAGGCGTTGCCGAGCACGTTGATTTTGATCAGTTCGTGCGCCTCCAGCGCATCGGAAAGGGAGCGGAGCATATTTTCTCCGACGCCGCCCTTGCCCAACTGCGCGATCGGCTGTAAATTGGCCGCAATGCTTTTAAGATTGCTTCTCTGTTTGCTTGTCATTTGTGTTTTTTCCTCTTTTGCCTGTATTCTCTGCGGTCGATAATCCCGCGGTCATTCTTTGAATTCGAACTCTACCCCGCCGACGACGACGGTATCGTCCTCTTTCACGCCTTTGGCGCGCAGCGCTTTGATCACGCCCTTGTCGCGCAGGACTTTCTGAAAATATGCCATGGAATCGGGATCGGAAAGCACGACGTTCCGCTCGAGCATGTCCACGAGCCCGCCCGTGACATACCATACGTTTTCCGCCTCGTCCCTGTCCACGGAAAACTCGCCCGAATCGGGGCGGTCAAACTCGAACTCTTCCGCGGGGATGGGTTCTGCGGGAGGGAGCGTTTCCAGAACGGCGAAAATGCCGTCGATCAATTCTTTCGTCCCCTCGCCCGTTACGGCCGTAACGGGATATTTTTTGTACTTTCTTATCCTTTTTCTGAAAACCGCGGCGTTTTCTGCCGCGCCGGGCAGGTCGCACTTGTTCAGAACGACGATCTGCGGCAAAGCGGCAAGTTTCGGGCTGTACGCCTTCAGTTCCGCGTTGATCTTTTTGAAATCCTCAACGGGATCGCGCCCCTCGGCCCCCGAAACGTCCACGACGTGGCAGAGCATGCGCGTCCGTTCGATATGCCTGAGAAAATCGTGCCCGAGCCCCGCACCCGCTGCGGCTCCCTCGATCAGCCCCGGGATGTCCGCCGCGACGAACGATCTGTCGTAATATTTCACCACGCCGAGATTGGGCGAAAGGGTGGTAAAGTGATAATCCGCGATCTTCGGCCTTGCCGCCGAAATTTTGGAAAGCAAGGTGCTTTTGCCCACGTTCGGGAAACCGACGATCCCCACGTCCGCGATGACTTTCAGTTCGAGAAACAAAAGATGCGGGCGGGTCTTTTCCCCTTTCTGCGCAAAATGCGGCGCGTGCCGCCTTGCCGACGTAAAACGCACGTTTCCCTTTCCTCCGTTTCCGCCGCGGGCGATCAGCGTCTTTTCGCCGTCGCGATAGACGTCGCAAATCACTTTGCCCGATTCGGCGTCTTTTACAACGGTGCCCAGAGGAAGCGCGATGACGACGTCTTCCCCTCCTTTTCCGAAACGGTTGTTCGTACCGCCGCGCTCGCCGTTCCCCGCCGAAAACTTGCTGCCGAAGCGAAACTCGACGAGATCGTTTTTGTCCTTGTCCCCGATTACGTATACGTCTCCGCCCTTGCCGCCTTCGCCGCCGTCCGGCCCGCCGTTGGCAAAACCTTTGAAACTTTTAAAAGAGTTCATCCCGTCGCCGCCGTCGCCCGACTTGACGGTAATTTTCACTCTGTCAGTAAATAACGATGCCATAACTCTCGATCCTTTGATTGATTTTTCCGCTCAGTTCTGCCGATGCAGATAATCGTCGCACACCTTTGAAAGGGGGCAGTTGGCGCAGTCGGGTTTCTGAGAATGGCAGACGCGCCTGCCGTGCCAGATCAGCCAATGGTGCGCCTTGGACCAATCCTTTTGCGGAATGTTCTCCTTTAATTGCTCTTCCGTCTTCAGCGGCGTGGACGCATGCGCCAGCCCGAGGCGGTTGCTCACCCGAAAAACGTGCGTATCCACCGCGATGGCGTCTTTATCGAACCAGACGGCGGAAACGACGTTCGCCGTCTTCTGCCCGACGCCCGCCAGCGATTTGAGTTCGGAAAACCCTTCCGGCACTTTGCCGCCGAATTTTTCGACGATATCTTTCGTAGCGGAAAGGATATGCGCCGCCTTGCTTTTGTAAAGCCCGCACGAAAATATGTATTTTTCCAACTGCTCCTGCGTAAGGCTGAGCATCTTTTCGGGCGTGTTGTGCTCCCTGAACAATTCCGCCGTGACTTTGTTCACCCTCTCGTCCGTGCACTGCGCGGATAAAATGACCGCGACGAGAAGTTCGTACGCGCTGTTATAATGCAATGCGGGGCGCGCATCCGCGTAAATTTCGCTGAGGATCTTCAGCGCCTCTTTCGTGTTCTGCTTGTCCATATCTTTATTTTACCACACAACGCTTTTTTTTTCAATAATTTTATATTGCAAGCGGCGGGCAAAAATTATGCGCCCTCCCCGCGGACGTCAGGCGGGATAGACGAAGATCCTGCCGTATTTGTTTTCCACGCGGAAAAAACCGACGAACGCGCAGTAATTTCCACATGCCAGCGCCCGTTTTGCCCTGCCGAGGTCAAAGGGGCTCAGGCGCGCGGAAATACCGCAGCCGACATTGGCCTCTTTCGGCGTGGAAACCGCGGAGGCACTCACGCCCACCTTTTGCAGACGGGATACGAAATCGAGCGTCTGCGCGCGGGAACGGAAAACTGCTAAAATCGCTTGCATAATCAAAAAATCTCCAAAGTAAAATGAAAAAATGCGATATATCTGCGCGCCGCCGCATATGATAGTAGCGGCATATTTCCCGCAATTGCGGGGAAATAAGGAGGCATATCGAGCATGATCTATTTTGACAACGCCGCGACGGGCGGCAAAAAACCGCCTTCGGTCGTAAGCGCGGCCTGCGCCGCGATCAGGGGCGCGTGCGCGAACCCCGGCCGCAGCGGACATAAACTTTCCGTCGCGCTCGCGTCCAACGTACTCAACTGCCGCAGGCTCTTGTCCGACTTTTTCGGCGCACCCTCTTTCGAGCGGGTGATCCTGACAAAAAACTGTACCGAAGCGCTCAACATTGCGCTGTTCGGGCTGGCAAATTCCTTTTCCGATGAACATATCCCGCACATCGTTACGACGGAAGCGGAACACAACTCCGTACTGCGCCCCCTGTTTGCGCTGGAACGGAACAAAAAAATTTCGCTCACCGTTGCGAAACTGAACGACAGGAAGGAAATTTCGCCCGAAAACATCGCCGCCGCGGTGCGCGAAGACACGGCCGCCGTGGCCGTTACCCTCGCCTCGAACGTGACGGGTACGGCGGCGGACCTTGCGAAGATCAGAAAACTGATCCCCGAGCGCGTGCTTCTTATTTGCGACGGCGCGCAGGCATGCGGCCACGTTCCCCTGCATATGAAAAACCAAGGGATAGACGCACTTGCCGCAGCGGGGCACAAGGGCATGCACGGCATACAGGGATCGGGATTTTTGCTGCTTTCCGACCGCTTCGATCCCGCGCCCTTCCTTTACGGGGGAACGGGCAGCGAGAGCATGAATCCGGATATGCCCGATTTTTATCCCGACCGCCTGGAGGGCGGCACGCTCAGTTATCCTGCGGCCGTCTCTCTGTTCGAGGGCGCTCTGTACCTGAAGCGCACCATGGACGAAAACGCCAAATACCTGAAGGATCTTACCGCAAAACTCATTTCGGGATTATCCTCGATAGAGGGGATCACCGCGTATTCCAGGCCCAATCCGTACGGGATCGTCGCCTTTTCTTCGGATAAGATGCAGTCGGAATTCTTTGCGCAGGAACTTTCCGACGACTACGATATCGCCGTGCGCGGCGGACTGCACTGCGCGCCGCTGATGCACCGCGCGCTCGGCA
>ERZ1106952.182-NODE-182-length-39102-cov-103.735831_pt1 | contig 39102 bp, 32 predicted proteins | sample MGYA00403677_ERZ1106952 | MGnify/ENA primary metagenome ERZ1106952 (study PRJEB35170, sample SAMEA104062415) | human gut metagenome | biome: human gut; feature: human-associated habitat; material: faeces | place: Denmark | collected 2012-05-14 ...
TAGGGTTATACCCGAAAATGAAATACCCCGCGTTTCCACGCGGGGATTTTTATTTTTTACATTTTATTGCAGTGATAATGGTAGAACAGGGCAAACAGAGGAATATTGAAAGCAAAAATGCAGGGCAGGATCGCATATTTTGCGATCACGGCAAAACTGACGTCTACTCTGGTTGCGTAAATGAGTATGTATGCGATCAGGCAGATCACCAATACGAGGTTGACGTAAAGGATCAAACTCGAAGAAATATAAGAATTCGTCTGCGATTTGCGGCTGTTTTTCCCGTATCCTCTCAGATAGAGGAAAAGGAAGATGCCGAACATGATGAATGTGAGCAGGAAGGGGATTATGATATAGAGCGCCGACGAATCCAAAACCTTGACCAGACACCAGTTGATGATGCATTCCGCCAAAGCAATGATAAAGACGTAGATGGCCGTCATAAACAGCGCTTTGCCTTTATCGAAAGTATTTCCGGCAGAAGACTGCGCTTTTCTCGTCCGCGTTCCGTTGGAAGTCGTAACTCGTATCCCGTCCGTTTCAGCCTTTTCTTCAATGTCGTAGAATTCTATATTGCTTGCCGCCGTTCCCGCGTGCACGGGTTCTTGCTGAACGGGCGGAACGGGCGGAACGGGCGGCGTTTCTTCTCTCGGTTCCTCAAAAGTCTGGGGAGGAGCATCGTATGCCGGTTCTTCCTGACCGGGTTCCGGTTCGGGGGCAAAGGTTTCTTCGGGATGCTGTTTGTCCGCGTTGTCGTACAATTTTGACAGGAGCGATTTATAATTCCGCTCAGCCGGGGAGCGATTGGAATACAGCAATTCGGAAGAGATCGCCCGTTTTTCCATATAATCCTCATCGTATTCGGAGACTTGCGGAGAAAGGCTTTCATCTGCGGCGTAGTCCGGTTCAGGGGGATAGTCGACGTCGGCAGATACCGTTTCTTCCGCAATAAAGTTGTTCGTCTCGATGATCCTTTCCTGCTTGTTTCTGTTTGCTACCTGTGCGTAATAATAGTTGGATGCGTCCTCGTCATCGCCGACAAGTTTTTTATAATTTTCGTGGATACGCTGCTTTTCCTCTTCCGAAAGGGGAGGATTGTTTTCCTCTGTCTGTACGGAATAAGTTTCCTCTTGACGCGTTTCCTCCGAATCGTCGACTGCCGATTGCGCCGGCTGTTCAACAGTATCGGAAGCGATTTCCTCGCGCATCAAACGTTCTTCTCGGAAGGCTGTTTCCTGTGCGGCGGTTTCATGTTCGCTGAAATCGTCATCAATCTTGTCTGATGCGCCGTGTTCTTCCGCTTTGTCCTCAAAGGAATGATTTTTTTCAAAATCCTCATTTTCGTTGTCAGTATCAGAATTTTCCGAAAAATCGAATCCCAATTCAACTTCGTCATCCTTCCCGACCTCTCCTTTGGACAGGGGAACGCGCGTAGTAGATTTTTTCAGGATGTTGAAGTCGACCGCGGAAGGAGGAGGATTGCTGAAATCATAATCTTTCTGCGAGATCAGACTGTCAATGACGGTGCGCGAATATTCCCATTCGGCAAGGTTTTGTTCCACGATTTTTTTGCCCTTGTCGGTGATCTGAAAATATTTCCTTCTGCCGCCGTTGGACACGCCGCCCCAGTAAGAAGTAACGTAATCCTGGCCCTCCAGCCGTTTTAAGGCGCTGTAGAGGGTGGGCTGTTTCAAGGAATATTGTCCTTTGCTTTTTTCTTCGATCTCGTTGATGATTTCATAGCCGTATTTATCGCCGTCATAAAGGGTCCGCAATATGATCGTATTGATATGCCCTCGTATCAGGTCGCTGCTTATGGAATTATTCTCATTTTCCTTATTGTTATCGTTTGTAAGATCCATGGGTATACCTCCCTATATGTAAATTATAAAACAAATGTCGAATTTTGTCAAGAACTTCTGTTTATTTTTATTTTTTACGAATTTTATAAAGTACTATGTCAGAAATAGATGACCGACAACTCATAAAACGAAGTGCCCGTAAAGGATGGACAAATTTATGTTTTTGTTGTAAAATTAAAGAAGCAAAAGCGAGAGGTTTTTACATGAGTAACAAAAATTTTTATCAAAGCGTGCAGGTATTGAAAAATTATGAAACAGACTTCAAGCAGGAGGTCAAACCTTCCGCAATTCTCGGTTTCTTTCAGGAGGCGGCATCGGAGAATTCGGAAGAGGCGGGGTTCGGGTATTCCTCCCTTGCGCCTCTCGGCATGCTTTGGGTCTTATCCAAGATCTACGTAGAAGTGGACAGATTGCCGAAACTTGGCGAGAAAATTGTCGTACAGACATGGCCGCACGCGCCGAACAAAGCGATCTTTGAGCGCAGTTTTCTTATCAGAGATGAGGGCGGCGAAGCGGTGATCCGTGCGTTTTCCAGGTGGTGCGTACTGCGGGCAAACGGAAGGATCGTGCCTGCGTCGCAGGTCCCGCGCGATCTGGAGGATTATATCTCGGAAAAGAGCATCGAGTTTGACGATTGGGCTGTGCCGCAGGCGGCAGACTGCGGAGAGGCTGCCTTTTCTTTGAAAATTGCCAATTCCGAGTATGACAGGAACATGCATGTAAACAATATCAAATTTGCCGATTATATTTTCAACTGTTTTTCCGTCGAGGAATTAAAAGCGAAAAAACTGAAGAGTTTTCAGATCCATTACGTACAGCAGAGCCATGAAGGGGACGTCCTACGTTTTTACAGAAAGCAACTGTCCGAAAACGAATATGCCGTCGAAGGAGTCAAAAACGGGACGGAGACTGTGATCGCGGCGAGAGTGTGTTTCGATGGTACGGTATAAACTGATAAGGACGCGCAGGCGGACGATCGGCGTTGCGGTGGAAAACGGCGAGGTCGTGGTGCGCGCTCCCTTATCGCTCGGCCGAGAAGAGATCGAGTTTTTTCTGGAAAAGCACCGCGATTGGATCGAAAAGCATCTTTCCGATCAAGACCTCCTTCAGGATCGGTTTGCTTCCGTTCGGGCGTTCCAAACATTGCTCGTTCAGGGGAAGGAAAAGACGCTCGTGCTCGGGGCAAGTCGGGTTTGCGAGACGGACGATGCGGTGTATCTGAAAAAACTTTCCGAAGTGCGTTCCTTTATGCGCAAGTATTACGAGCCGCTTTTGGGGGATTGCGCCGCTCATTACGCGAAAGCGGTGGGGGCTATGCCGGAGGATCTTTCCGTTCGCGATTTTAAGGCCCGCTGGGGCAGTTGCGACAACGGCAAACGGATCAAGTTGAATTGGCGCCTCTCTTTTCTGCCTGTTTCGCTGCGGGATTACGTGATCGTGCACGAACTATGCCATCTGCTTTATATGGATCATTCTTCCGCGTTCTGGAAAGAGGTGGGGCGTGTTTTGCCCGATTACCGCGCGCGGCGGCGCGCGCTGAAAGATTATTCCTTTCTGACGCTCCTTTACCGATAGAGATGCATGGATAGGTCGATCGGAATTGCATAGTTATACAAAAAAATATGAACATTCACAAAAATGTGCATATTTATGTATATTTATAAATTTTATTCAAAAAACAATGTGAAATTATGAATATTTTTTAATTTATAGCGAAATTTGCTTGACTTTATGCGAGTAATTTTATATAATCCTTACGAAAAGAAAAAGAGAGGCTGTCCGCGAGGAAAAATTTTAGGTAAGCGCGGGTGCCGGAGGAAGAAAAATATGGAAAAAAAGGCGATCAAGAAGGTAGTTCTTGCCTATTCGGGCGGATTGGATACTTCGATCATCATCCCTTGGCTGAAGGAGAATTACGACAATTGCGAGGTCATCGCGGTTTCTGCCGACGTCGGGCAGGAGAGCGAATTGGAGGGACTGGAAGAAAAAGCGATCAAGACGGGCGCTTCCAAACTTTATATCGAAGACCTGCGCAAAGAATTTATCGAAGATTATATTTATCCCACGGTAAAAGCCGGTGCGGTGTATGAAGACAAATATCTGCTGGGGACCTCTTTTGCCCGTCCCGTCATTGCAAAGCGCATAGTCGAGATCGCAAAAAAAGAGGGGGCGGATGCGATCTGCCACGGCTGTACGGGAAAGGGAAACGATCAGGTCCGCTTTGAACTGACGATCAAAGCGTTCGCGCCCGAAATGACGATCATCGCCCCGTGGCGTATCTGGAACATCAAGAGCCGCGACGAAGAGATCGATTATGCGGAAGCGCACAAGATCCCTTTGAAGATCACCCGCGAAACCAACTATTCCAAAGACAAAAACCTTTGGCACCTGTCTCACGAGGGGATGGATCTCGAAGATCCTGCAAACGAGCCTCAGTTGGATAAGATCCTTGAACTCGGCGTATCGCCCGAAAAGGCGCCCGACAGTCCGACCTATCTTACGCTGACTTTTGAAAAAGGCATCCCCGTTGCTGTCGACGGAGAAAAACTTTCCTCGATCGATCTTATCGAAAAACTCAACAAAGTCGGCGGCGCCAACGGCGTGGGGATCGCAGATCTCGTGGAAAACAGGCTTGTGGGAATGAAGAGCCGCGGCGTATACGAAACGCCCGGCGGAACGATCCTTTACGAGGCGCACCGCATTCTCGAAAGTATCTGCCTGGATAAGGAAACGCAGCATTTCAAACAGCACGTCGCGCTCAAGTTTGCCGACCTCGTTTACAACGGACAATGGTTCACGCCTTTGCGCGAAGCGCTTTCGGCCTTCGTCGACAAGACACAGGAAAATGTTTCGGGCGAAGTCAAACTGAAAATTTATAAGGGCAATATTTCCAGCGCGGGCGTCAAGAGCGAACATTCGCTGTATAGCGAAGAGATCGCCACGTTCGGCGAAGAAGACGTTTACAACCAACATGACGCGGAAGGCTTTATCAACCTCTTCGGTCTCCCCGTAAAGGTCAAGGCGCTTCTCGATCAGAAAAAATTAAAATAAGCAAGTAATGTGCGGCGCCCGGGTTTCGGGCGCCTGCGAATATATTTTGAAGGACAAAATGATTAAAGTATTTATTGACGGAAAAGAGGGGACGACGGGGCTCAGGATCTTTGAGCGGTTAGGCAAGAGGGAAGACGTGGAACTGACCGTTCTTCCTGAAGATCTGCGCAAAGATAAAGCGGCGAGAAAAGAGTGTATCAATTCTTCTGACGCGGTGTTTCTGTGCCTGCCCGATGCCGCGGCGATCGAATCGGTCGGCATGGTCGAAAACGATCATGTCAAAATTTTTGACGCCTCCACGGCGCACAGGACGCAGCCCGGCTGGGCATACGGTTTTCCCGAACTTTCCGCAAACCACCGAAGGGAGATCGAAACTTCCGCCAGGATCGCGATACCGGGCTGTCATGCAAGCGGGTTTATTTCCCTCGTGTATCCGCTGATCGCCGGCGGGATTGCCGGCAGGGATTATCCGTTCGTGTGTCATTCCGTAACGGGGTACAGCGGCGGAGGCAAAAAGATGATCGCGGAATATGAAGATGCGGAAAGGGGGATTGCATACGACAGTCCCCGTCAATACGGATTGACGCAGAATCACAAACATCTGCCGGAAATGCAGGCGGTTTGCGGACTGGAATTTAAGCCGATATTTAACCCGATCGTGGCTGATTTTTACAGCGGCATGTGTGTTACCGTTCCGCTGTATACGCGGCTTTTATCAAAAAAGATTTCATTAAACAGTATGAAATCTTATTTTGAAGAGTACTATGCGTCGCATAATTTCGTGAAAGTTATGGAAAAGGCGGAGAGTTTCATGCCTGCCAATACGCTTGCGGGCACGAACAGGATGCAGATTTTTGTGGAGGGAAACGACGAGCGGATTTTGCTGATTTCTCTCTTCGATAATCTCGGTAAAGGCGCTTCGGGCGCGGCGGTGCAGTGCATGAACATCGCGTTCGGGTTGGATGAGCGCACTTCTCTTATATAAGAAGCGAAATACAGCAAACTTGAATTTTAAGGAAACGATTTTATGAAAAGAACGGAAGGCGGCGTATGCGCGGCGGCAGGGTTCAAAGCCAACGGCGTGCATTGCGGAATCAGAAAGAATAAAACGAAAAGAGATCTCTCATTGATCGTCAGCGACGTGCGCTGTTCGGCGGCGTGCGTCTATACGCAGAATCTTGTCAAGGGCGCGCCCATCGTCGTCACGAAAAAGCATGTGGCGGACGGATATGCGCAGGCGATCGTGTGCAACAGCGGAAATGCGAATACGTGCAATGCGGACGGCGTGGAAATTGCGGAGGGGATGTGCGCTCTCGTGGAAAAATATGCGAAGATCCCTGCGAAGGACGTCATTGTGGCGTCGACGGGCGTGATCGGCCAGCCGCTTTCTCTCGAGCCCATTGCGGACGGCATGCCCGCATTGGTGGACGGGTTGAGTGCGGTAAACGGGCTGTATGCCGCACAGGGGATCATGACGACGGACACCGTGGAAAAACAGATCGCCTATACCTTTGAATTGGACGGAAAAGAGTGCCATATCGGCGCGATCGGCAAAGGGGTGGGAATGATCAATCCGAACATGGCGACGATGCTGATCTTTATTACGACGGATGCGGCGATTTCGCCCGAAATGCTGCAAAAGGCTCTTTCCGCAGACGTGAAGGATTCCTTTAATATGGTCAGCGTCGACGGGGATACTTCCACAAACGATATGGTGGCGATTTTGGCGAACGGCCTTGCCGGAAACGCGGAGATCAGGGAGCCCGGCAAAAATTTTACGGTTTTCAGAAAAGTTTTGAAAAAGACGACGACCTATCTTTGCAGAAAAATAGCCAAAGACGGGGAAGGCGCGACAAAACTTCTCGAGTGCAAAGTCAGCGGCGCAAAAAATAAGCGTACAGCCAAAATCGTTGCAAAATCCGTCATCAAATCTTCGCTGTTCAAGGCGGCGATGTTCGGTGCGGACGCAAACTGGGGGCGCGTGCTCTGCGCGATCGGATATTCCGGCGCGGATGTCGACGTTTCGAAAGTGATGGTCGCTTTCCGAAGCCGCGCCGGTTACGTCTGCGTGTGTGAAAACGGGAGCGGGCTTCCTTTTTCCGAGGAAGAGGCGAAGCGCGTGCTTTCCGCGGATGAGATCGAAGTTTTGATCGGGCTGAACGACGGCAACAGCAGCGCTGTTGCGTGGGGATGCGACCTCACGTACGATTATGTCAAGATCAACGGGGATTACCGTACCTGAGCCGCTGCGCCGGCAAAGGGCGGAGAAGTTTTTTCTGAGAATGACGAAAGAAATAAAAAAGAGTGGTCTTTTATGGATAACAATCTGAACGACAAACAAATCAGGGCGCAGGTCCTCGCCGAAGCGCTCCCTTATATCCAAGATTACAACGGAAAAATCGTTGTGATCAAATACGGCGGAAATGCCATGATCAACGAGGATCTGAAAAGGTCCGTAATGCACGATATCGTGCTTTTGAATCTGATCGGGGTCAAGGTCGTTCTCGTGCACGGCGGAGGGCCCGAAATTTCCGAAATGCTCAAAAAGACGGGCAAAGAATCCGTCTTTATCGACGGTCTGCGTTATACCGACAAAGAGACGGCCGAAATCGTCCGCATGGTGCTTGCCGGCAAGATCAATAAATCGCTCGTGGATCTGATCGAGCATATCGGCGGCAGGGCGGTCGGGCTTTGCGGCATCGACGGCCACATGATGAAATGCGAAATGGCGGACAAAAAACTCGGGTTTGTCGGTAAAATAACGAATATCGATACAAAGATCGTTACCGACGCTTTGGACCTTGGGTATATTCCCGTCGTTTCCACGGTCGGCTATGACGATGAGGGAAATATTTATAACGTGAACGCGGACACGGCGGCCGCAGTGATCGCGGGCGCACTGGACGCGCAGAGTCTCATACTGATGACGGATACGAAGGGCGTTCTTCGCAATAAGGAGGACGAGTCCAGTCTGATCGACAAAATTTGCGTCAGCGATATTCCTTCGCTCGTGAAGCAGGGCATTATTTCGGGCGGCATGATCCCCAAAATCGATTGCTGTAAAGAGGCGATCCGCCGCGGGGTCGAAAAAGTATTTATTATCGACGGCCGGATCGCTCATTCCATTCTCGTGGAAATTCTTTCCGATCAAGGGATCGGGACAATGTTCGTTAAGGGAGACTGATCTAAGATCGGTCTCTTTTTTTGGGGAAGAATCTTCCTTGTCGGATTTGGCGAAAAAGTGTTCGGAAAAAATTGCAATCGTCCGGCATTTATGATAAAATAGATAAAATAGGTGCGACCATGAAATTTGATGAATTGAAAGAAAAGGATAAAAAGTTTATCGCAGGCACGTATAATCGTTTTTCTGCTGAAATTTTTGAAGGGCAGGGCGCTACGCTCCGTTCTTCTGACGGCAGGGAATATATCGATTTCGGCAGCGGGATCGCAGTCAACTCTTTCGGGGTAAACGACGGGGAATGGAAAATCGCTGTCATAGAACAGTTGAACAGAGTGCAGCATGCCTGCAACCTGTATTATACCCGTCCGCAGGCGGAACTGGCGGAAATGCTGTGCGAAAAGACGGGGGCGAAAAAGGTCTTTTTCTCCAATTCCGGCGCGGAAGCAAACGAATGCGCCATAAAGGCCGCGCGCAAATATTCCTTCGATCGCTACGGAGAGGGAAGATTCCGCATCGTCACGCTGAAAAACTCTTTCCACGGAAGAACGTTGGCTACGCTTGCCGCGACGGGACAGCCCGCCATGCACAGATGTTTCAAACCTATGCTTGAAGGGTTTTCTTACGCAGATCCCACCTTTGACGGGGTCCGCAGACAGTGCGGCGAAGGGACATGCGCCGTCATGCTCGAATTGATCCAGGGAGAGAGCGGGGTCAATCCTCTCGATGCGGAAGAAGTCAAAAAGATCGAATCGTTCTGCAAAAAGCGCGATATCCTGCTGATCATAGACGAGGTGCAGACGGGCAACGGCAGGACGGGGAAATTGTACGCCTACGAGCACTATAAAATTTCTCCGGATATCGTCACGACGGCGAAAGGACTTGCCGGCGGACTTCCGCTCGGGGCGACGATGTTCTTCGATAAGACGGGAAATGCCTTTTCCGCGGGCGATCACGGCTCTACGTTCGGCGGAAACCCCGTCGTCTGTGCGGGCGCGCTGAGCATCCTGAAGCGGTTGGACGAAAAACTTCTGCTTGAGGTGCAGGGCAAGGGCGCCTATATGACCACCCATCTTTCGCGGATCAAAAATGTCGTCCGCGTGACGGGAATGGGGTTGATGCTCGGGCTCGAGATCACGAAAAATGCGCGCGATATTGCGGAAAAATGTCTGGAGCGCGGTCTGATCGTATTGACCGCAAAGGACAAACTGCGTCTTCTTCCTCCGCTCACGATCGGAAAAGGGGAAATCGATGCGGGGCTGAAAATTTTGAACGAGGTGTTATCCGAATGAAACATTTACTGAAACTTGCCGACCTTGCGTCGGAAGAGATCTACGGCATACTCAATCTTGCCGATCAACTGAAATATGAACGGAAAAACAATATCGGGCATCCCTATCTTAAAGGGAAAAAACTCGGCATGATCTTTCAGAAATCCTCCACCCGCACGCGGGTGAGTTTTGAGGTCGGCATGTACGAATTGGGCGGCAACGCTCTGTTTTTGTCCGACAGAGATCTGCAGATCGGCCGCGGCGAACCGATCAAAGACACGATCCGCGTCCTTTCGCGCTATCTCGACGGGATCATGATCCGGACTTTTGCGCAACAGGATGTGGAGGATCTCGCGAAATACGGTTCCATTCCCATTATCAACGGGCTGACCGATTACTGCCATCCTTGTCAGGTGCTCGCGGACCTGATGACGATCCGGGAATATAAGGGAGGATTCAAGGGGCTGAAACTCTGTTTTGTGGGCGACGGCAACAATATGGCAAATTCTCTGATCGTCGGCGGCATCAAGACGGGGATGGAAGTTTCGATCGCCTGCCCGGACGATTACCGCCCCGATCCGGATATTTGCGAATGGGCGCGCAAGAACGGAACGCTGAACGTGACGTCCGATCTTTTTGAGGCAGTCAGGGACGCCGACGTCGTCTATACGGACGTCTGGGCTTCCATGGGGCAGGAAGGGGAGAAAGCGATCCGCGAAAAAGTGTTCAAAAATTTCTGCGTGAATAAAGAACTGATGTCTCATGCAAAGGCTGACGCAATGGTCCTGCACTGCCTGCCCGCTCACAGAGGGGAGGAGATCACGGACGAAGTTTTCGAAGCGCACGCGCAGGAAATTTTTGACGAAGCGGAAAACAGATTGCATGCACAAAAAGCGGTTCTCGTAAAACTGCTCAAACAATAATTTTTAACGGTAAGGTTTGCATATGAAGGAAGAAAAAGTTTATCTTACTTTACAGAACGGACGGGTGTTTGAAGGGAAGCGTTTCGGCGCCCGCGGCGACATTGTGGGCGAACTCGTCTTTACGACGGGCATGACCGGCTATATCGAGACGCTTACGGATCCGAGTTATTACGGGCAGATCGTGATTCAGACCTTCCCGCTGATCGGAAATTACGGGATCATCCTCTCCGACCGGGAGAGCAAGAAGCCGTATCTTTCCGCTTATATCGTGCGCGAATATTGTGAGGAACCGTCCAATTTCCGTTGCGAAAAAAAGATAGACGATTTCCTGAAAGAAAACAACGTGATCGGCGTGTACGGCGTAGACACGCGGGAACTGACGAAGACGGTCCGCGAAGCGGGGGTAATGAATGCGGTCATTTCCTCCAAGCCCGTATCCGATCTGACGGAAGTCAGACAGTATCTGATCCGCGACGCGGTCAGAAACTGTACCTGCGATGCCGTCAGATATTACGGAAGCGAATCCGCAAAGCGGAAAATCGTTCTTTGGGATTTCGGCGCAAAGGAAAATATCGTGCGCGAATTGGTCAACCGTGACAATTACGTCATCCGCGTGCCGTCGTATTATTCGGCTGAGGAGATCCTTGCGCTGCGTCCCGACGGGCTCATGCTTACAAACGGGCCGGGAGACCCTGCCGAAAACACGGAGATCATCGCAAACATCAGAAAACTTGCGGGCAAACTTCCCATATTCGGTATTTGCCTCGGGCATCAGTTGTTCGCGCTCGCGATGGGCGGGAAGACGAAAAAAATGAAATACGGGCACCGCGGCGCCAATCAACCGGTCAAGGAACTGGAAACGGGCACGGTCTACATTTCCAGCCAGAACCACGGCTACGAAGTGATCGCCGATTCTATCGTAGGGGCGGGAAGGCTGAGTTTTATCAATGCGAACGACGGCACCTGCGAGGGGGTCGAATATCCTGAACTGAATGCTTTTACGGTGCAGTTTCATCCCGAGGCCTGTGCCGGCCCTTTGGATGCGCGCGATTTGTTCGATAAATTCATGACCATGATCGACGGAGGGAAAGACAATGCCTAAAAGAAGCGATATCAAAAAAGTGCTCGTGATCGGCTCGGGCCCCATCGTCATAGGGCAGGCCGCAGAATTTGACTATGCGGGCGCGCAGGCGTGCCGCGTTCTCAAATATGCGGGCGTAAACGTTGTGCTCTGCAATTCAAACCCCGCAACGATCATGACGGACAAGGCGCTTGCGGACGAAATTTATCTCGAACCGCTTACGCTCGAATCCATCAAGCGCATTATTATCAAGGAACGTCCGGACAGTCTGCTCGCGTCGCTGGGCGGACAGACGGGGCTTACGATCGGCTGTCAGTTGGCAAAGGAAGGGTTCCTCGATAAATGGGGAGTCAAACTGATCGGAACGAAGGTCGAGGCGATAGACAGGGCAGAAGATCGGGAACTTTTCAAGGAAACGATGCAGAAGATCGGTCAGCCCGTCGTGCCTTCGGACATCGCCTATACGGTGGAGGAATGCGTCGCTGTTGCGGAAAAGATCGGGTATCCCGTCATCATCCGTCCCGCATTTACGCTCGGCGGAGCGGGCGGCGGCGTCGCCTATAATGAAGAGGAGTTGCGTTCGATCTCGCACAACGGGCTCATGCTTTCGCCGATCACGCAGGTCCTCGTAGAGAAGTACATTTACGGCTGGAAAGAGATCGAATTTGAAGTGCTGCGCGACAGCCACGGCAACGTGATCACCGTCTGCTCCATGGAAAACTTTGACCCCGTCGGTATCCATACGGGGGATTCCATCGTCATTGCTCCTGCGGTGACGCTTTCGGATAAAGAATATCAGATGCTCCGCTCCGCATCTCTCAAGATCATTACGGAATTGCAGATCGAGGGCGGGTGCAACTGCCAGTTTGCGCTCAATCCCGACTCGTTCGAGTATTCCGTTATCGAGGTGAACCCGAGGGTGTCCCGTTCGTCCGCACTGGCAAGTAAAGCGACGGGTTTCCCGATCGCGAAAGTTGCCACGAAGATAGCGCTCGGCTATACGCTCGACGAGATCAAAAACGACGTGACGGGAAAGACCTATGCTTGCTTTGAGCCTACTTTGGACTACGTCGTCGTCAAACTGCCGAAATGGCCTTTCGATAAATTCCTCTATGCCAAGCGCGAATTGGGTACCCGCATGAAGGCCACGGGCGAAGTGATGTCCATCGGCACGAGTTTCGAGATGGCGATCATGAAGGCCGTCCGCGGCGCCGAAATCTCTCTTTCATCCCTCAACTTGGATAAATACGAGGGCAAAAATCTGCGTGAAGAGTTGAAAAAGTTGTCCGACGAGCGGCTCTTCACGGTATTTGCCGCTCTCAAAGCGGGCATCGGCGTGGACGAGATTTTCGAGATCACAAAGATCGATCGCTGGTTCCTGCATAAACTGAACAATCTTGTCCGGTTTGAAAAGAGGCTTTGCTCTGAAAAACTGACCCGCGCCCTTTACGACGAGGGGAAGCGGCTCGGCTATCCGGATAAAGAATTGGAAAAACTTTCCGGACAGAAGATCCCGTATCACCGCAAGGCCGTCTATAAAATGGTCGATACCTGTGCGGCAGAATTTTCCGCTGCGACTCCGTATTTTTATTCTACGTATGACGATCAGTCGCATGACGAGGCGCTGCCGTTCATTCGGAAAAGCACGAAAAAGCGCATTATCGTTATCGGTTCCGGTCCGATCCGCATCGGGCAGGGGATCGAATTTGACTATTCCTCCGTGCATTGCGTCTGGACGCTGAAAGAACTCGGTTACGAAGTTATTATCATCAACAACAACCCCGAAACGGTATCCACCGACTTCGACACGGCGGACAGGCTTTATTTTGAACCGCTCACGCCCGAAGATGTGCAGAATGTTATCGATAAAGAAAAACCTTACGGCGTCGTCATCACGTTCGGCGGGCAGACGGCGATCAAACTCTGCAATTATCTCGACAAGCGCGGCGTGCGCATCCTCGGCACTTCTGCAGACAGCGTAGATATGGCGGAGGACCGCGAACGGTTCGACGAATTGCTCGAACAATTCGGGATCAGCCGTCCGAAGGGGCTCACCGTCATGACGAAGGAAGAGGCTCTTGCCGCGGCGGACAAACTCGGCTATCCCGTCTTGCTGCGTCCTTCTTACGTGATCGGCGGTCAGAACATGACGATCGCGTTTACGGAAAGCGATATTTCCCGATATATGGACGTCATCCTCGCACAGCATATCGAAAACCCCGTGCTTTGCGATAAATATCTGATGGGGCAGGAATTGGAGGTTGACGTCATCAGCGACGGCACGGACGTGCTGATCCCCGGCGTCATGCAGCATATCGAGCGTGCCGGCGTGCACAGCGGAGATTCGATCGCGGTCTATCCTCCGTACAATCTGAGCGACATCATGCTCGCAAAGATCATCGAGTGCTCCACGCAACTTGCTCTGTCCCTCAAAACGAAGGGGCTCGTCAATATTCAGTTCCTCGTTTATCAAGGCGAATTGTACGTGATCGAAGTGAATCCGCGCGCGTCGCGTACGATCCCGTATATCAGCAAGGTTACGGGCGTGCCCATGGTCGAACTTGCCACAAAGATCATCGTCGGCGCAAAACTGAAAAAACTCGGCTACGGAACGGGGCTTTATAAAAGTTCTCCCTATGTCGCGGTGAAAGTTCCCGTATTTTCCTTTGAAAAACTCAACGACGTCAATTCGCAACTCGGTCCGGAAATGAAATCGACGGGCGAGGTGCTCGGCATCGGCAAAACGGTGGAAGAAGCGCTCTTCAAGGGCCTCGTTTCCGCAGGGTTCAAACTTTGCCATCCTACAAAGAGCAGACATGTTGGCGTGTATTTTACCGTCAACGATCAGGATAAATTTGAAATTTTGGGGCTCGCCAAAAAATTCAGCGATCTCGGGTTGGATATTTATGCTACGGCCGGTACGGCGGATACGATCAGAACGCTCGGCATCGAGGTCACGACCGTCGACAGGCTTTCGAACAGCGACGAGATCCTGCGCCTGATGGACGATGGGAAAGTGGACTACATCGTATACACGGGCAAAACGGATATGGATTCGATCGAAGATTATATCCGCATGTATCATCATGCGATCCTGCTCGGCATTACGACACTCACTTCGTTGGATACGGCCAATGCGTTGGCGGATATCATCGCCAGCCGTTTTAACGAGGACAATACGGAACTTGTCGATATAAACCATCTCCGCACGGAAAGAACGAAATTAAAGTTTTTCAAAATGCAGAGTTGCGGCAACGATTATATTTTCTTCGATAATATGGACGGAAAGATCACCTGTCCGGAATCGCTTGCGATCAACTTTGTGGACAGGCATTACGGTATCGGCGGCGACGGCATCACGCTCATTGAAAAATCTGACGTTGCGGATGCAAAAATGCGCATCTTCAATAAAGACGGCAGCGAGGGCGCCATGGCCGGCAATTCCATCCGCTGCGTGGCGAAATATCTTTTCGATAACGGTTTTGTGAAAGACAAAAATATCACCATCGAAACGCTGAGCGGCATCAAAAATCTTACGCTGTATACGTTTAACGGAAAAGTGAGTTCTGTCAGCGTGGATATGGGGAAAGCGGTTCTCGACGGCGAATCGATACCTTCCACACTGGAAGGAGAAACGGTCGTCGGCAGAGAGATCGAAATCGGGGGACAGAAATATTCTGTCACGCTCGTCAACGTGGGCAACCCGCACTGCGTCGTGTTCTGCGACAAGGTCGATGCGGTTGACGTGGCAAACGTCGGTCCGCAGTTCGAATATTCGGATTACTTCCCCAAACGGGTAAACGTGGAATTTGTCAGGGTCGTCAACGATAAAACTTTGAAAATGCGCGTTTGGGAGCGCGGAAACGGCGAGACGCTCGCCTGCGGTACGGGCGCGGCGGCTTCTGCGGTCGCCGCTGTATTGGGCGGTCATTGCCGAAAAGACGAGGATATCACTGTCAAACTTCGCGGGGGAGATCTGATCGTCCGCTATGGTTCCGACGGAAACGTGACGCTGACGGGCGGAACAAAACTTGTATTTGAGGGCGAGGTGGAATTTTAATCATGAAAGAGGTATTTTACGAAGAGAGCGTGGAAATGCGCAATCAGAAATCGGCGAAACCCAAATTTATGATTTTTACGGTTTGCGGGGTTGCGTCTGCCGTCTTTGCCGTATTTTCCTTTTTCAATACGATCTTTTTCGCACAGGGGCTTGCGGGGATTCTCATCAGTCTCGTCATTACGGTTTTAATGGCGGCGTCTGCCATCTTTCTCATGACCAAGCGGCACGGCTTTTATCTTTCATATGATTATACGTTTGTAACGGACGAACTCCGTATTTCAAAAGTTTTGCACGACCGCAAACGGAAACATCTGTATTCCGTGAGTACGGACAGGATTATTCAGATCGGCAGGTTGGGAAGCGATTCTTATGAAAAACTGAAAAAGTCGCCCGATGTCAAAGAAGATATACTGACGCCGAACATCGAAGCGGGCGAAGATAAAGAATTTTATTACATTTTTGCCAGCACGAACGTGGGAAAACGGCTGCTGATTCTCGAATGCAGGCTGCAGTTGATCGCTAATATCATCCGCTTTATGAACAGAAACGTTTTGGAAACGGAATTTAACAGAAAACAATGATTTATCTTGACAATGCCGCGACAACGCGGCCGGACAGAAATTCTGTTCAAAGGGCTCTCCGTTTTTTGGAGAACGATTTTTTCAATCCTTCCGCGCTCTACAAGGAAGGATTTGATATTCATAGGGAATTTGAATCGGCAAGAAAGAGCCTGCTTTCTCACATTGCCGATTCCGCTTCGTTTGAATTTCTGTTTACTTCCTGCGGCAGCGAATCGGACAATCAGGTGCTGTTTTCCTGCGCCCGCCGCGGAAACTTTGTCACCACGGAAGGGGAGCATGCGGCAATTTACAATACGGCGGCTGAACTGAAAAAGCGCGGGATCGACGTGCGCTTTGCCCGGCTGAACGCCGACGGAAGCGTAAACGAAGAGGACCTTTTAAGTCGGATCGACGGCAATACATCGCTCGTGTCCGTCATTCATGTCAATAACGAGACGGGCGCGATCAATGATATCGCAAAATTGGCGTCTTCGGCAAAAATGAAAAATCCGGATCTCGTTTTTCACAGCGACGGGGTGCAGGCGTTCGGAAAAATACCTTTCCGTTTGACAAAAGAGATTGATTTTTATACCGTCAGCGCACACAAGATCGGGGGGATCCGCGGAATAGCGGGTCTGGTCCGAGGGAAACGCAGAAATCTGTATCCGCTTATTTACGGAGGCGGACAGGAGGGTGGCTTGCGGGGCGGTACGGAAAACGTATTTGCGGCTAAGCAATTTGAATATGCTGCGGAGCGCAAATTTTCAGCGCTTGAAAAGGATTTTGAAAAGGTCAAAAAGTTTAACGAGTCTTTCAGAACAGGGTTGGACGGGGCCGTGTTTCGCATTTTATCCGCAGATACGGCATCTCCGTATATTTTAAGCATCGCCGCGCCAGGACTTCGCGGAGAGACTCTGCAGCACATGATCGACGATCATGGCGTGGTCGTGGGAACAGGTTCTGCTTGCTCTTCGCGGAATCGGTTCAGCAGGGTGATTCTGGCGTGCGGGACGGATGAAAAGACCGCGGACGGAGTCCTCAGAATTTCCTTTTCCGCGGAAAATACCGGTTCTGAAATCGCAGAGGCGATACGGATCATCAATTTGTGTGCCCGTACGCTTGCAGACAAAATGAAATAATTATGGAAAAAGTTATTATAATCCGATATTGTGAAATTCATCTGAAAGGAAAAAACCGCGGATATTTTGAAAAGGTATTCATGGTCAACCTAGAAAAGTCGCTTGCGGGGATCCGGCACGAGATCCGCCGTCCGAGCGGGCGGTATGTGGTGGAAAATTTTGACGCCTCTCAGGCGGAAGAGATCATCGGCCGCCTAAAAAAAGTATTCGGCGTTCATACTCTCAGTTTGGGATATAAAGTCCGTGCGGATTTGGATGCGATCTACGAAGTCGTTAAGATGATCGCCCCCCGCGACGGAACATTCAAGGTAGAGACCAATCGCGCGGATAAAAATTTCCCGCTCAACTCCATGCAGATGAATGCAGAGATCGGCGGCAGGCTGCTCGCTGATATTCCCGCTTTGAAAGTGGACGTAAAGCATCCGCAAAAGATCCTCAGCATCGATATCCGCGAAAACGGCGATGCACTCGTTTTCGGCGATTTTGTCAAGGGCGCGGGCGGTATGCCGACAGGGACCGCCGGAAGGGGAACGCTCCTGTTGTCGGGCGGGATCGACAGCCCCGTTGCGGGGTACATGGTCGCCAAGCGCGGGATGACGATCGAAGGGGTGCATTTTCACAGTTATCCCTATACCAATCTGCAGGCGCGGGAGAAGGTGGAGGAACTTGCGGAAATCCTTTCCTCTTATACGGGAGAATTGCATCTGCATATCGTCAGTGTAACGCATATTCAGGAGGCGATCCATAAATATTGCCCCGCAGAGATGATGGTTACGTTGCTGCGCCGCTTCATGATGCGGATCGCGGAGCGGATCTCTGAAAGGGTGGGGTCGCAATGTATCATCACGGGAGAAAGTCTGGGGCAGGTGGCAAGCCAGACGATCGAGGGGATGACTTCCTCAAACGCCGTTGTCGAAAACTTGCCGGTTTTGCGGCCGCTAGTGGGGTTTGATAAGACGGAAATTATAGAAATAGCAAGAAAAATCGGCACATACGATACTTCCGTATTGCCGTATGAAGATTGCTGTACCGTCTTTCTGCCGAAACATCCCCTGATCAAGCCCGACCTTGCAAAGGTAGAAGAAGCGGAAAAGAAATTGGATATAGGGGCTTTATTGGAAGAGGCCCTTTCGTCCGAGGAAGAGGTCGTCTTCGGCAAATAAGCGTTTGAATGAAAGGTCTCCGATTTTTCGGAGACCTTTTTGCATCAATTTTCCCACCAGTCGAAATGCTCGGATATCGTAGCGTTCTTTTTGGCGGATTTTGTGTAGACGACGGGGAGCCGGAGTTCTTTTCCGAATATTTTTTCGCCGCCGTCCGTCGTATAGTAAGGGATTACGGTATACTCGTATTTTTCATTCGGAAGGATATTGTCATCTGTCAAAACCTGCTCGTATTTTCCTTCATAAATCACTTTGCTTTTACCGTTCAATGTCCGTTTTACCATAATATCATAGTACTCTGTCTGACATAATTTGATAAAAACGCGATTATTTTTATATGCAACGGATGCTTTTGCTTCAGGGGCCTTGAAAAATTTAGAGGTCTCTTTCGGCAGATTGCTCTTCCTGAAAATATCCGTAAAGGTATATTTTTTCGGCTGATTTTCGTCCGCCCGCACCACGGAATGGTATTTGTCGAATGAGATTTTATCTAAAACGGCCTCCTCAATATTCTCAGAATCGTGAAAGGGAGTCGGCCTCTTGTCCTTATAAATTTTTTTATCGATCAGCATTGCGTAATGGCAGGGAAGTCCTCCGCCCGTTATATCCGTAAGTTTGTTATCGGCGTTTCCCATCCAGATATTGACGGTATAGTCTTTCGTATAGGAAACGGCGTATGCGTCCGTATTTCCCTTTTCGCTGCCGCAGGTGCCCGTTTTTGCGCAGACATCGAAGGGAAGTGCGGCCAGTTTTTTTGCGGTGCCCTCTTTTGCGGCGCTCTTTAAAATGTCGTTGACGATATAGACGGTATCTTCCGAAAAAACTTTTACCGACAGAAGTTTTCTTTCGTATACGATATTTCCCTCCGAGTCCTCGATTTTTCTGATGAAGGCGGGCGGGCTGAAATATCCTTCGTTTGCAAACACGGAAAAGGCCCCCGTCAGTTGAGTCAGTGTGTATCCTTCGCTGACGCCGCCCAAAGCAAGAGATAGATTTTTATCTTTGCCGGATAGCCGCAGCCCCATTCGGGACAGATACTTTTCGCTCTTGTCGATCCCGAGCCGAGAAAGGGTCTTTACGGCCGGCACGTTCAGGCTTTGCGCAAGCGCCTGTCTGCACGTCACGTAGCCATGGTAAACATCTTTGTAATTGGACGGCGCATATCCGTCGAAGTTCGTCTTTTCATCCGCGATCGGAGTGCAGGCGGAAAGCAGATTTTCTTCAATGGCGGGCGCGTAGACGGCGAGCGGCTTGAACAGGGAACCGGGCTGGCGGGGGATATTCCCTTCGGTAGAGTAATATGCGGCGATTCCGCAGGTCGCGTTGTTTTCCACGACTATGCTTTTTCCCGACCGGTCGGCGTCCGTTTTCAGATTTTCCACATAATTTTGAAGCCCGCTGTCCATATAGGTGTAAATTTTATATCCTCGGGTGAAGGCGTAGGGCGAATAAATGGGCAGATTTTCAAATTCTTCATAGGCGCACTGCAGGTACGATTTCGATGCGATTCCGTTGTCCTTTTTTTCGGGTAAAGGCGAAAGGATTTCTTTTTCGTAATCCGATTCGGAAATATAACCCTGTTCGCGCATTCTTTTGAGCACGGCGTTTCGCGCGGAGAGGCATTTTTGCGGATTTATGAAGGGGGAATAATTTCCCGGCGAACGTATGATTGCGGCGAGCATTGCGCTCTCTGCCTGCGATAGGCTTTCGGCGTCTTTCCCGAAATAATAGTTCGAAGCGCTTGCGATCCCGTAACAGTTGTGCCCGAAATAGATGGTATTCAGGTACATTTCAAGGATTTCGTCTTTTGAATACTTTCTTTCGAGCGCTCGCGTCAGTTTGATCTCTTTCAGTTTTCTCGACAAAGTTTTTTCGTTGGTGAGGTGGGTATTTTTTACTAGTTGCTGGCTGATTGTCGAGGCCCCCTGTTTGAAAGAGCGCGAGGTCAGATTTTTCAGGGTCGCTTTTGCGATGCGCGCATAGTCGAGGCCGTTATGTTTGTAAAAGCGCTTGTCCTCCGTAGAGATGAAGGCGTTTTTTACGTGATCGGGCAGGTCGGAAAGTTTTACTTTCTTGTTCGCGTTTTCAGAGGAAACGTCCGCGATCTTTTCGTCCGCTGCGTCGTAAACGGTAGCGTAACTTTCGGAAAGATATAGTTTGCCTTCATCCAGCCGGCTGTTTTTTGTCGTGATGAAATAGAAAGCCGTTCCCGCGATCGCCGCGATCGCGACAAGGGCGAGGAAAACGATCAAAATCCTTCTCAATATTTTCATTGTATATACTCCGTTTACAGTATTTGAAATTTCATAAAAATTATTTAAGCGTGAACGAAAGCGAAAGACTTGAAAAATTTCCTCAAAAAAGTTATAATAGAGCATGAATTTAAGCGATACGGTACTTTATGGAAAAATATTATCACATCGTTACGTACGGCTGTCAGATGAACGTACACGAGTCGGAAAAGATCGCGGGGATCCTGCGCGCAAAGGGATATGCTGCCTGCGACAGTGCGGAAGAGGCGGATATCGTCGTATTCAATACCTGCTGCATCCGCGAGAACGCGGAAAATCACGCTTACGGAAATATAGGGGCGTTAAAAAAACTGAAAAGATCCCGTCCCGAAATGCTGATCGCGGTGGGCGGCTGCATGACGCAGCAGGAGGGCGCCGCAGACAGGCTGCGGAAAAAGTTTCCCTTTGTGGATATCGTTTTCGGGACGCATAATCTGACCGCTTTGGGCGATCTGATCGATCGCAAAACCGCGCAAAAGAAAGCGGTCGTGGAGATCGGTCGGGAAGAGCCCGTTTCGGATGAAGACGAGGATATTTCTTTCCGCACGAGTTATCCCAACGCATGGGTCAACATCATGTACGGGTGCAATAATTTCTGTTCCTATTGCATCGTGCCTTACGTGCGTGGGCGCGAACGCAGCCGCCGTCCGGACAATATACTTTCCGAAGTCAATGCCTTGCTCGATGGCGGCTATAAAGAAATTACCCTTTTGGGGCAGAACGTCAATTCTTATGGCAACGATATGGGCGGCGCCTTTTCCTTTCCCGGCCTTTTGAATCGGATCTGCGAAAGAAAGGGAAAATACAGGCTCCGTTTTATGACCAGCAACCCCAAAGATTTCGGCGAGCCGCTCATCCGTTCGATCGAAAAAAACGAACAGATCTGCCATCTTGTCCATCTTCCCGTGCAGGCGGGGTCGGACAGGATCCTGAAACTGATGAACCGAAAGTATACGGCTTCGGAATACCTGAAGAAAGTGGAACTTTTAAGAAAAATCGTGCCCGATTGCCAACTGACGTCGGACATCATGGTCGGGTTCCCCACGGAGACGGAGGAAGATTTCCGTGCGACGCTCGACCTTGTCAGAGAGGTGGATTTTTCTACTGCGTTCACGTTCGTGTATTCGCCTCGGAGCGGCACGAAAGCGGCGGTCATGGAGGGGCAGATCCCCGAAGAGGTAAAAAAAGAGCGCATCATGCGCCTGGTGGAAGCGGTCAATGCGCGGACGAGGGAAAAATCTTCGGCATATCTCGGCAAAACGGCGGAGATTCTGTGCGAGGATTTCGACGAGAAAAAGGGACTGTATCTGGGGCGCGACGAATACGGCAGGATGGGCTATTTTAAGAGCGATGCCGACGTTCGCGGACGATTTGTGAAACTGAAAATCAATGATGCATCGGGCGTTTCGCTCTACGGCGATCTGGTCGAAGAATAAACAGAGGATGAAGATATGAGCAGCGGATTGTCGCCGATGATGCGGCACTATCTGGAAGTAAAAGAAAAGTATAAGGATTGCGTGGTATTTTACCGTCTCGGCGATTTTTACGAGATGTTTTTTGACGACGCGATCGAAGTGTCGCGCCTTTTGGACCTTACCTTGACGGGAAGAGACTGCGGGCTTTCAGAGCGCGCGCCTATGTGCGGGATCCCGTTTCATGCGGCGGATACTTACGTTGCAAAATTGGTCGCGCTCGGCAAAAAGGTCGCGATCTGCGAACAATTATCCGATCCCGCAACCAGTAAGGGGATCGTCGAACGGGGGGTGATCCGGGTCATATCGGCGGGCACGCTCATCGAAGAATCCCTTCTCGACGAAAAGAAAAACAATTATATTGCCTGCTGTTATAAAGAAAAGGAAAAAAATTCCGTCGCCTGGACGGATATCACCACAGGCGAGTTCAATGCGGCTATCTTTGATGGAGAAGGGGGATTGGAAGATCTTTGCGAGTATCTTTTCAAACTCGCTCCTGCGGAGATCATTGCCAACGAAGAGTTTTTGCTCGCCTCCAAGGAAAATCCGAATCTTCGTTCGGGCGGGCTTCCCGCAGTATCCTGTTACGTGCCGTGGGCGTTCGGTTTAAGGCATGCGGAAAAAAATCTTCTTGAACAGTTCGGCACAAAAACCCTCGTTCCCTATGGAATAGACGAAAATCCAGAAGCGGTCTGCGCGGCCGGCGCGCTGATCGAATACCTTCGCGAAACACAAAAACATGCCCTGAAAAATATAGACGGGATCAGGCTTGTCAATAAAGATAAATATATGATGATCGACGGAGCGGCGATCAAAAATCTCGAATTGACCAAGACGCTCGGCGGAGGAAAGCGAAAGGGGTCTCTTCTGTGGCTGCTTGACAATACGCAGACCGCCATGGGTGCACGGCTGATGAATTCGGTGGTTCTGAATCCGCTCGGCAACAGAGAGGATATACTCTATCGGCTGGACGGAGTGGAGGAATTATTCAACGCCACGGTCGTGCGTGCGGGCCTTTCGGAAACGCTTGGGGGCGTGCATGACATCGAGAGGATCGCGGGAAAAATTTCCAACAACAATCTGACGCCGCGCGACTGCGTGAATCTCGGCGCGTCGCTCGCGCTCGTTCCGGCGCTTCGTTTTCACCTTTCAGGGTTTACCTCCAAAGTGCTCAAAGACATTGTTGAAGGGTTGGGAGATTTTTCGGAACTGTCCGGTCTTTTGGCGAATGCCTTTATCGAAAATCCTCCCGTCAATGTTAAAGAGGGCGGATATATCAAAAAGGGATACAGTCAGGAACTGGACGAACAGCGCGCCCTGCACGAGGGCGGTGCTCGCATGATCGCCGAAATGGAGGCGAGGGAACGGGAAGAAACGGGGATCCGCAACCTGAAGATCAAATACAATCGGGTTTTCGGGTACGGGATAGAGGTGACGAATTCCTTCAAAGACAAGGTCCCGTACCGTTATCAGCGCCGTCAGACGCTCACCAACGCGGAGCGTTTTGTGACGGACGAACTCAAAGAACTGGAAACAAAAATCCTTTCGAGCGCGGAAAAGAGCCTCGCTTTGGAAATTTCCCTCTTTGAACAGATCAAGAGCATTCTTGCCGAAAATATCGGGAAATTAAAATCGCTTTCTTCGGCAATCGCGCTTCTCGATTGCCTCTTGTCCTTTGCCTGCGTATCCAAAGAGCGCTCTTATTGCCGTCCTCAGATCGTTTCCGCGGGGGCGGAAATGGTCATCAAAGACGGAAGGCATCCCGTTGTGGAGGCGCTTTCGAAAGAACGCTTCGTGCCCAACGATACGACGCTGGGAGATGATACGCGCACGATGGTCATTACGGGGCCGAACATGGCCGGCAAAAGCACATATATGCGCCAAACGGCCCTGATCGCCCTGATGGCGCATATCGGATGTTTTGTTCCCGCGCGTTCGGCAAGCATCCCCGTGCTCGACCGCATCTTTACGCGCGTCGGGGCGAGCGACAACCTGATCCTCGACCAAAGTACGTTTATGGTGGAAATGACGGAAGTCGCTTCGATTATCCGGAACGCTACGCCCGATTCGCTGTTGATTCTCGACGAGGTGGGCAGGGGGACCAGCACGTACGACGGTCTGAGCATCGCGTGGGCGGTGCTCGAGTATCTGACGCAGAATATCCGCGCGAAGACGATGTTTTCCACGCATTATCATGAACTTACGGAATTGGAAGGGAAGATAGACGGGATCAAAAATTATAAAGTTACGGTCAAAGAGACTGCCGGTTCCATCATTTTCCTGCGCAAGATCGTCCGGGGCGGAACGAACAAGAGTTTCGGTATAGAAGTTGCGCGGCTTGCTGGCATTCCGCCGGCAGTGACTTCCCGCGCAAAAGAGATCTTGAAACAGTTGGAAAAAAGCGATATAGCGAAAAACGGAAATCTTTCCGATGTGGATAGGGCGGCCGCGGGAAATGCGGAGCAGGCTCCTTCGGAGAGCGAAGCGGAGCGTATCCTTCGCGAGATCGACGTGAACAATCTCTCGCCGATGCAGGCGCTTCAGATCCTTGCGGACCTTACGGAGAGAGTGAAAGGGGAATAAATGGCGAAAATCAATATACTTGACAGCAACGTATATAACAGGATCGCCGCGGGAGAGGTCGTTGAACGTCCCGCTTCGGCGGTCAAAGAATTTGTCGAAAACAGCCTCGACGCCGGAGCAAAAAATATCGTGATCCGCATAGAGAGGGGCGGAAAGGATTTGATTTCCGTTTCAGACGACGGGGCGGGGATCGAAAAATCGGAAATGTATTCCGCATTTCTTCCGCACGCGACGAGTAAGATCGAAAAGGCGGAAGATCTCGATGCGATCACGACGCTGGGCTTTCGGGGCGAGGCACTCGCTTCCATCGCTTCCGTTTCTCGGGTCACGCTGCGCTCCAAGACTGCCGGGGAAGAGTCTGCCGGCGAACTTGTCTGTGCGGGCGGAAAGATGGGGGAGATATTGCCGTGCGCATTGAGCGGAGGGACGGAGATCGTTGCGGAAAATCTGTTTTACAATACGCCTGTCCGCGCAAAATTTATGAAGACGGACAAAGGGGAGGAGAGCGAGGTTTCCGCGGTCGTTTCCCGCTTCGTGCTCGGCAATCCTGAAGTTGCGTTCAAATATTACATTGACGGAAAATTGTCTTTGCAGTCTTTCGGCGGCGGACTGGACGAGGCGGTCGCGGCGGTTTACGGGGCGTCGGTGATTGCGGAATGCTATCAGATCGATGCGGTCAAACACGGGATCCGGCTGAGAGGGTATCTCGGCAAACCGACCTTTACCAAGGCAAACCGTACCTATCAAAGCGTATTTGTGAACGGCCGTTATGTCGTAAACAATACCATTTCTTCCGCAATTTCCAATGCGTATGCCAGTTATCTGATGAAGCGCCAGTATCCTTTTTACGTACTGTTCGTAGACGTTCCGCCGGAAATTGTGGACGTCAATGTTCATCCGAATAAATCCGACGTCCGCTTTGAAAACAATCAGATCATTTACGGCAGTATTTATTCGGTCGTTTCCGCCGTTTTGGACGGAAATGCGTCGGCGATAGAATATGTCGTCGTCGGAACGGACGAGGCGGAGAAAGAAAAGTCTGCCGAGCATCCTTCAAACGGTGCGCTGCCCTCTTTTGATTCGGGCAAAATTACCGCCGATAGAAAGTTTGATCCCGGTTTGTCGGCGGAAGATTTGCAGAAAGGGGAAAAGGAAGAGAGAGCCTTTGCTTCTCCGAGGTATACGATGCCCAAACGGCAAACGCCCGTCATGATAGAATTTCATGACAGCGCAGCGGGTTCGGAGCCTTTCAAACCGAAAAAAGCCGACTTTCAAAAGGCGGAAGAAAATTTTTCGGAAGATCTGCAAAAAACGACCGATATTTTTGAAGAAAATAAGCGCTATCTCGACGCTTTGGAAAAAAAGACGAAACAGCAAAAACTTATATTTGACAGCGCGGAATACAAAGGATGTCTTTTTAACACTTATCTCATTTACGAAGCGGGCGACGATGCCTATATCATCGATCAGCACGCGGCGCACGAGCGCCTGATTTTTGACCGCCTGCGCGCGGAGATGGAGGAGAGAAGAATTGTCCGTCAGCCGATGCTGGTGCCTTATATCGTCAATGCAAACCATGCAGAGGCGCAATTTCTGTCGGACAATCTGACGAATATCGAAGAGATCGGGTTTGAGATCGAAGAATTCGGAGCCGGCAGTTTCAAAATTTCTTCCGTGCCTTTGGACCTGCAGGATATCGATCTTGACAGTTTTTTCCGCGACCTTTTGGGCGAAATAGGAAATTTGAAGGGGATAAAACTGTCAGAACTTTTGCGGGATAAGATCGCCATGACTGCGTGCAAGCATGCGGTTAAAGGCGGGATGTCTCTCACCGATTCGGAAAAAGAAAAATTATTTGAAATGCTCCGCGGCGATATGGGGCTGAAGTGTCCGCACGGCAGGCCGATCGCCGTAAAACTCAGTAAATATGAAATCGAAAAAATGTTCAAAAGGATTGTCTGAAAAGACGGCTGTCGTGATCTGCGGTGCCACGGCCTCGGGCAAAACGGGTTTTTCCGTCGATATCGCCGAAGCGGTCGGCGGAGAAGTTGTTTCGGCCGACTGCATGCTGGTATATAAAAGACTGAATATCGGCACGGCAAAACCGACGGTGGAAGAGCGCAAAGGGATTCCGCATTACATGATCGACGTAGCGGAACCGGAACAGGGTTATTCTGTAAGCGATTACGAAAACGCCGCCCTCCCGTTGGTTTATGATATCGTTCAAAGAGAAAAGGTGCCCGTCGTCTGCGGGGGAACAGGGTTTTATATTCAATCTCTTTTGTTTGAAAGGCAAAACGGAAATGTTCCCGCCGATGCCCGCATCCGTGAAAAATACGAAAATCTTGCCCTCGAAAAGGGGAAAGGATACGTGCATTCGATGCTAACCGAAGTTGATCCCGAAAGCGCGGAGAAATTGCATCCGAACGATTTGAAGCGGGTCATCAGAGCACTGGAAATTTTTGAATGCACGGGCAGAAAAAAATCTGAACAGAGGGACGGATTTGAGCCAAGGATCCGTTACGCCGCTTTTGCCTTTGATTATCCCAGAAATATATTGTACGAGCGGATCGACAGGCGGGTGGATCAAATGCTTTCCGCGGGGTTGGTCGACGAAGTGGAGTCTCTGTACAGGGACGGGATAGATGAACACTGTCAATGCATGCAGGGAATCGGATATAAAGAAGTGCTCGAATTTTTGAAAAACAGAATTTCGTACAGTACTATGTCAGACATGATCAAGCAAAATACGCGAAATTATGCAAAACGGCAGATCACTTTTTTTAAAAAGTTTCCGAATCTGATCTGGCTGGATCCGGAGGCGAAAGAGAACGTAGAGAGGGTTTCGGAATATGTTGTCGGCAGAAAAACTGATTTCTGAAAGTGAAAAGAAATTAAAACTTTTGTTTGCGCAGGCGGATGAAATTGCGCAGTTCAACCAAGGAAAAGTTTTGGATGCGTTCCGCAATGCAAAAATTGCCTTGCGGCATTTTGCGGCCTCTACCGGTTACGGCTATGGGGATGAAGGGAGAGATACGCTGAACGCGCTCTTTGCGGATGTTTTCGGGGCGGAGGCTTCGCTCGTTTCTCCGCATTTGCTTTCCGGAACGCATGCTTTGACGGCGGCGCTTTTCGGTGTTTTGAAAACGGGAGACGTTTTATACAGCATTTCAGGAAATCCTTACGATACGCTTTTGGAAGTGATCGGCGGCAAAAACGTAGGGTCTTTGGCGGATTACGGGATCGGATACAAAAAGACGGATTTGAAAGAGGGAGATTTTGACCTTTCGGCAATTCAGGAAGGGTTAAAAGATCCGCGCGTGAAAGTGGTCTATATTCAAAGATCCCGAGGGTACGAGTGGCGCGATGCGCTGAGCGAAGAAAAAATCAAAAATGTATGCTCTTTTGTCCGCGGGCAGGGATTTGACGGTTGTATTTTTGTAGACAATTGTTACGGCGAATTTGTCGAAAAGACCGAGCCAACGCAATGCGGCGCGGATCTTGCGGTGGGTTCTCTGATCAAAAACGCGGGGGGCGGACTGGCGCCGACCGGCGGTTACATCGTGGGCAAAAAAGAGTATGTGGATGCGGTTGCGCGCAGGGTAACCGCGCCGTCCGTCGGGGCGGAGATCGGATCGTATGCTTTCGGGTATCAATATTTTTATCAGGGCATATTTATGGCACCGCATGTCGTAATCCAGGCAGTGAAAGGGAGCCTGTTGATCGGGCAGTGCCTTCAGTCTCTCGGATACGAGACGTCGCCTTCGCTCGATTGTCTTCCTTTTGATATCACGAGGGCGATCCGTTTCAAGACAAAAAACGAATTGATCGGGTTTATACAGGCTGTTCAGGAAGCCTCTCCGGTAGACAGTTTTCTGATGCTCGAACCTTGGGATATGCCGGGTTACGGCGATCAGGTCATCATGGCGGCCGGTACGTTTGTGCAAGGGGCCTCGATCGAACTTTCTGCGGATGCACCGATCAAAGAACCTTACACTGCCTATTTTCAGGGCGGGCTGACTTACGAACATTGCAAATATGCTCTCGCCAAAGTTCTTGAAAAGATCGCCTGAAGCCGTTATTTCGGTTATTTCATCGGACAATAGAGAGGGACTATATATAGTGAAGAGAGGACCCTTATTCGGATCAGATTTATAACGCCCCGTCGGAAAATCGGCGGGGTTTTACCGTATTGGCACAACCTTACGCTTGCAAAATTCCGTCGGGAAAGAAAAAATCGGAGAGCGATTTCGCTCTCCGATTTTTTATTCAGGGCTGTTCTTAATACATTCCGCCGCCCATGCCGCCGCCTGCAGGTGCCGCAGGTTCGGGTGCGGGGATATCCGTCACGACGCTTTCCGTCGTGAGGAGCGTCGATGCGACGGACGCCGCGTTTTGCAGCGCGCTTCTGGAAACCTTCGTCGGGTCGATGATGCCGCTTTCCACCATATCGGTATAGCGGTTTTTCAGGGCATCGAAGCCATAGTTTGCCTTTTTGCTGGCAACGATCTTGTCGATAATTACGGAACCGTCAACGCCCGCGTTCTTCGCGATCTGTCTTACAGGTTCTTCAACCGCCTTCAGGATAATCTGAGCGCCCGTCTTTTCGTCTCCCTCCAAAGAAGCGACCAGTTTTTTGAGTGCGGTCGTAGTGGAGAGGAGTGCGACGCCGCCGCCGGGAACGATGCCTTCTTCGACCGCCGCGCGGGTTGCTGCAAGTGCGTCCTCGATGCGGAGTTTCTTTTCTTTCATTTCAACTTCCGTCGCAGCGCCTACATTGATAACGGCTACGCCGCCGGCAAGTTTTGCAAGGCGTTCCTGCAATTTTTCTCTGTCGTAATCAGAGGTCGTCTCCGCGATCTGCGCTTTGATTGCGTTGACCCTCGCTTTGATGGCCGCGGGATCGCCAGCGCCGTTGATGATCGTGGTATTGTCTTTATCGACCTTGACCTGATTTGCTCTGCCGAGCATGTCGGGCTTGACGTCTTTGAACTCATACCCGAGGTCAGAGGAGATAACGGTGCCGCCGGTCAAAATAGCAATGTCTTCCAGCATGGCTTTTCTTCTGTCACCGAAACCGGGCGCCTTGACCGCAACGCAGTTGAATACGCCTTTCAGTTTGTTCACGATCAACGCAGCAAGCGCGTCGCCTTCCACGTCTTCGGCAATGATCAAAAGCCTTGCGCCCTGCTGTGCGAGGGGTTCTATGATCGGCAGGATTTCCTGAAGATTGGAGATCTTTTTATCCGTGATCAAAACATAAGGCGTGTCGAGCACCGCTTCCATTTTTTCCGTATTGGTAACCATATAAGCGGAAGCATAGCCCCTGTCGAACTGCATGCCTTCGACGGTCGTCAGTTCGGTGTTCATCGACTTGCCTTCTTCGACGGTGATCACGCCGTCTTTGCCGACTTTTTCCATTGCGTCGGAAATGAGTTGTCCGACCGTTTCGTCGCCGGCGGAAATGGAGGCGACCTGCGCGATCGCAAGTTTGCTGTCGATCGTTTTGGAGATCTTTTTGATCTCTTCTACTGCGGTCGCGACAGCCTTATCGATGCCTTTTCTGAGAATGATGGGGTTCGCGCCGGCGGCAAGGTTTTTCAAACCTTCGCGGATGATCGCCTGTGCAAGAACGACAGCGGTGGTCGTTCCGTCGCCCGCAACGTCGTTCGTCTTGGTGGAAACTTCTTTAACGAGTTGCGCTCCCATGTTTTCGAACGGATCTTCCAGTTCGATTTCTTTCGCGATCGTTACGCCGTCGTTCGTGATCAGCGGAGCGCCGAATTTTTTGTCAAGGACCACGTTTCTGCCTTTGGGGCCGAGCGTGATTTTAACGGTGTCCGCAAGGGTATTTACGCCTTTTTCGAGAGCCTTTCTGGCCTCGTCTCCGTATTTGATCTGTTTAGCCATGATGGTAATCCTCCTTTCAGTCTGTTTCTTTATTCAACGATTGCCAGGATATCGCTCTGGCGGATGATGGTAAATTCTTTGCCGTCGACTTTGAATTCGCTTCCCGAATATTTGGAGAAGAGGATCGTATCGCCGACTTTGACGACCATTTTAACGTCTTTTCCGTCGACCATTCCGCCGGGGCCGACCGCAACGACTTTTGCGGTCTGCGGTTTTTCCTGCGCCGAGGAGGGAAGAATAAATCCGCTTTTGGTCTTTTCTTCCGTCTGAACGCTTTCAACGACAACTTTATCGAATAAAGGTTTGATGTTCATACAGATTTGCCTCCAATGTTTTTTACTTTTTCAGTTTTAGCACTTATTGCTCCTGAGTGCTAATTTACTATATATTATATACAATAGAAATGAAATGTCAAATGTTTTAACGCCGAAAATAGAAAAAATTAGCACTCTTTTTATAAAAGTGCTAATTCATTCCGAAATGGATGCCGAAATAAAGATTGCGCTTGCATTTTGAAGGATTGTGTGGTAAAATATGCATAATAAGTCAAAAGAGGAAGCGCGTATGGACAAGTGGGATAAAAGGTTTATGGAACTGACGGAAACCGTTGCCGGCTGGTCGAGTTGTTTTCAGGAAAACAGGCATGTCGGGGCGGTGATCGTGTTGGATAAACGTGTTTTGACGACCGGTTATAACGGAGCGCCAGCGGGGATCCGCAGTTGCGTTGACAAAGGGGAGTGCCTCCGCAGGAAACTCGGCGTCGAAAGCGGAACTCGTCAGGAACTTTGTTACGCCGTCCACGCGGAACAGAATGCGATCATTCAGGCGGCGCGTCTCGGGATCAAGATCGGCGGCGCCACGCTCTATTGCACGCACCAGCCGTGCGTCATTTGTGCAAAGATGATCATCAATGCAGGGATCGCGCGCGTCGTCTATAAGTTTGGCTATCCGGACGATTTTTCCATGCAACTTTTCAAAGAGGCAGGCGTTACCGTTCAAAAATACGAGGAATTGGAAAAGGAGAACTGAAAAATGAAAAATCCCGTAGTTACGTTTACGATGGAAAGCGGAAAAACTTTCAAAGCGGAACTGTACCCCGAAAAGGCTCCCAATACCGTCAACAATTTTCTTTCGCTTGTCAACGGCGGTTTTTACGACGGGCTGGGATTCCACAGGATCATTGAGGGATTTATGATCCAGGGCGGTGACCCCGCGGGCGTAGGAACGGGCGGTCCCGGTTATACGATCAAAGGGGAATTCCGCATGAACGGATTTTTGCAAAACGATATCAAGCATCTGCGCGGCGTGCTCTCGATGGCCCGTTCGATGATGCCGGACAGCGCAGGTTCTCAGTTTTTTATCATGCACGAGGATGCGGCGCATCTCGACGGGCAGTATGCGGCGTTCGGTAAGATCATCGAAGGGATGGACGTTGTCGATGAGATCGCGTGTACTGAAACGGACATGCGCGACAGACCGCTCCGGCCGCAGACGATGCGCAAAGTGACGGCGGAGACTTTCGGGGTGTCCTATCCCGAGCCCAAAAAGGTAAAATGAACTTGAACGGCCGCAAAAGGGCGGCGGTGCGGGGATCCCGCGGAGTCTTCCGCCGGATCCTTTTTATTATATGGTTGCGGATGATTTAAAAGGCGATATTTGCGGCGGACAGTAACTTTTACAAATTTTTAACAAATTTTTATTGTTTCGGAAAAGCCGAAATGATAATCTGAGATAGTCGGAAGGCGAAGGAGGCATAACATGATTAAAATTCTTGTGGCGGAAGACGACAGGGCGCTGAACGATCTCGTGTGTTCTATGCTCCGCGGCAACGGAATGGAGGCGGTTGCCGCCTTTGACGGGAAGCAGGCGCTCGATCTGTTTGAAAGCGAGTCTTTCGATATGGTTATCAGCGACATCATGATGCCTCACACGGACGGCTTTGCGCTGGCGGAGAATATACGCCGTGCGGACAAACGCATCCCTATTTTATTTATGACGGCGTTGGACGATAAGCCCTCAAAACAGCGCGGGTTTCAGACGGGGATAGACGATTATGTCGTAAAGCCCTTCGACGTGGACATACTGTTGTTGCGCGTGCGCGCTCTTTTGCGCCGGGCAAATATAGAACAAAGCCGCGAACTTGTCGCTGGCAATCTGCGCATGAACGAAGACGAGCATACCGCATACGTAGACGGCGAGGAATTGCCTCTTACGGTACGGGAGTTTGATCTGCTATTTAAACTGCTGTCCTATCCCAAACGCACTTATACGAGGACGCAACTTATGGATGAATTTTGGGGATACGATGCTTCCGCCACCTCGAGGACGGTGGACGTATATATGTCGAAATTGCGCGAAAAGACCTCCGCCTGCAACGGCTTCGAGATCGTGACCGTGCACGGCCTCGGTTATAAGGCGGTGCTGAAATGAAGAGGAAAAATCCGAACCGAATTTTTTCCGTTCTCGGATATGCTGCATTGTTCGTGACGATTGCCGTTATCATCATGGTGGCGCTTCTCGTCTATGATCTTGCCGATCGCGCCCTGAATGGAAACGATGCGCTGATCGCGGTTGTCATGCTGACGGTCATCATATTTTTGGCGCTCATCTGTACTTTGGCGGATGGGATCCGCCGCAAAATATTGGTGAAAGGCCCCGTTGAAAAAATACTCGAGGCGACCCAGAAAATCGCTTCGGGTGATTTTTCTGTACGGATGGAACCGATCCACGCGTTCGGGCGATACAACGAGTATGACCATATCATGGAAAACATCAATAAAATGTCCGCGGAACTTGCAAAGACAGAGGTTTTGCATACGGATTTTGTTTCCAACGTATCGCATGAACTGAAAACGCCTTTGGCGGTCATCCAAAATTATTCTATGGCGATCCAAAGCGGAGCTCTTGACAAAGAAACGCATGACAAATACGCAAATGTGCTCGCCATGACCGCGAAAAGACTGACCGATCTCGTCACCAATATACTGAAACTGAATCGGCTCGAAAATCAGGAGATCGCGCCGGTCCGCGAAGAAATCCGCCTGAACGAAATGCTGGAACAGGCATTGCTTCGGTACGAAGAGAGGATAGAGGAAAAGCCGCTCGAGTTGGCTTGCGACCTGCAGCCCGTCACGGTGCATTCAGATCCCGCTTATCTGGAAATCGTATGGAACAATCTCATTTCCAACGCAGTCAAATTCACGGAACCGGAAGGCAGAATCTTTATTACGCTCGGAACGGAAAACGGCAATGCGGTTGTAAAAGTGGAAGACAGCGGCTGCGGTATCCCGAAAGAGATAGGGGAACGCATCTTCGATAAATTTTATCAGGGGGATACCTCGCACGCACAGGAAGGAAACGGGCTCGGGCTTGCACTCGTAAAAAAGGTGATAGATGTGCTCGGCGGAGAGATTTCGGTGGAAAGCGAAGTGGGTAAGGGCAGTATCTTTACCGTAAAATTGCGTGGAGAGAATCAATGAATAAACTGAAAAAGTTGATCGCTTTTCTGAAAGATCCGAATTTTATTTTTCTTTGCGCTGTTTGGCTTATAACGCTTTGCCTGGTCGCTTGCTCTATCGTCATGATGGTTTTTGGTGTAGGGTCATGGCTGGCGTATGTCGTTTTTGCCTGTACCGCGGTTTTTTTTGCGTACGCCATCTATACGATCGTGCGCGGCGTGCCCGCTCTCAAAGCGAAGGTCGTCGAACGGGCTAAACGCCACGCCTTTACAAACAATCTGATCACCGATTATGGTTTTCGGACGATCGCGTTTTCCGTCTTTTCCTTCGTGATCAATGTCGGATTTGCCGTATTCAACGCGGTGCTCGGCATTGTTGCCTCGTCCGTATGGTACGGCATTCTTGCAGGTTACTATATTTGTCTGAGTGCGCTGCGTTTTGGCCTGCTGGTCGGCGGATACAAGGCGAAAAAGCGTTCGGCAGACAACTCCGCGCTCTTTTCGGAATATAAGTTGCGCCTTTACCGGCTGTGCGGCGTCGCTCTGTTTGTGCTTGAAGTCGCGCTGGCCGCAGCCGTTACGATGATGGTGCTTTCGGACAGGCCGACCGCATATACCGAGATCATGGCGATCACTTCTGCCGCCTATACTTTTTACAAAATTATTTTTGCGATCATCAATCTTTTCAAGGTGCGGCGGCTGAACGATCCGCTTTTGCAATGCTTTCGGAACATCAATCTTACGGACGCAACGGTCTCTCTGCTTTCTCTGCAGGTTACGCTCGTTGCCGTATTTTCGGATGAGTCCGGCGTTGCTCCGAAATCCATGCGTGCGCTCAATGCGACTACCGGTTTTATCGTGTGCGCGCTGACCATCTTTTTGGGCGTGTTCATGATCGTGCGTGCGAGCGGAAAATTGAAAAGTTTACAGCAAAGAGGCGATAACAGTGAAAAACGAGAAGGATAAAAAATTGATTTACTCTTATTCCGCCCCTACGGAGGATGAACGCCGGGAGGTAGAGAGCATACGAAAAATGTATCTCGATCCGGAAAAAGAGAACGATAAACTGACCCGCTTGCGCAAACTCAACGCGCGCGTAAAAAAAACCGCGATGTATATCGCCCTGTCTGTCGGCATCGCAGGCGTCCTCTTATTCGGCGGCGGAATGAGCCTTACGCTTAGGCAGGTGAACTATGTTTGGGGGATCATCCTCTCGCTGATCGGAATCGTGCCGATTGCCATTGCGTATCCCGTGTACAACGCGCTTCTGAAACGGGGAAAGAAAAAATACGGGGAAGAAATTCTGCGCCTGTCGGGCGAGATCCTGAACGAAAAAAAGTAAAATACCCGTACAAAATCGTCTGCGGATTCATATTTATATATAATATGATAGCGGATTTTCATAACGACTTTTTAACGGAAGGGAAAGGATCTCTTTCTTTGTTCGGTACCGAAGCGGAATGCATGGTGTGCGCCTTGTTCCGCGGGAGCCGGAGAGAGGAAGAGATTTTTCAAATTTTGCGGAGATTTGCGGAAGAGAAAGCCGCAAATCAATTTTTAGGATTGGAAGACGTCGGGTATCTTACGGATGAAAATTATGATGCGATCATGCAATATAGACCCGTATATGCCTCGCTTACCTGGAATTATGAAACGGCCTTTGCAAGCGGCTGCCTGTCTGCCGGCGGCCTTAAAAAAGAGGGAAAGCGGCTCGTGAAAAAACTGGCCGAAGACGGAATCTTTATCGATTGCGCGCATCTGAATGCCGAAAGTTTTTGCGATCTTTTGGACTGCGGGGTCCGCATTCTCGATTCTCATACCTGTTCGGCGGCGCTGTGCAGACATCCCCGCAATCTCGAAGACTGGCAGATGAGCGAAATTACGGCAAGGGGAGGGCTGATCGGCATTGCCTTCGTCTCCGATTTTCTGAAGGATGGCGGGGCGGATATGCATGACGTATTTCTGCATGCAGATCACTGCGTGCAGAAGTTCGGAATTGCGTCCGTCTGTTTCGGAAGCGATTTTTACGGTACGCAGAATCTTCCCGCCGGGCTGACGGACTATGCGCAAGCGGAAAATTTGTACAATGATTTTGTGGCGGCGGGATATAAAGATCGCGACATAGAGAGGATATTTTATGTGAATTTACATAATTTTCTTTATAATCATGAAAAAATATGATATTCTGTCTGATTCGACAATAAATTTGTAAAATCGACAAAATTTGTAAAAATAAAATATAATATTTTACAAAAATAACTTTACTTTTGAAAACTGCTGTTGTATAATTGCCATATAATTCAATTCGAGGTGGAATATGTTAAAATCGATAGCAGTTGTGGAAGGTAACGGCGAATTCGCAAAAGAGACGGCGGAGTATTTGAAGGGGAAAGGGTATTCGATCGCCGGGGTAACGGACGAAGGCGATCAGGGGCTGGAAATTATCCGCCGAAGCAGTCCCGACGTTATCATTTTAGGCATGGTCCTCAAAGGGATCGACGGGCTTGAATTCTTGGATAAACTGCGCGAAATCCCGGGAAGAAAGAATGTGATCGTCACGGGGAATTTTTCCGATGACGCCGTCGTTTCAAAGGTGCTCGCAAAGGGGGCGAAATATTATCTGATGAAGCCCGTCCAGCCGGAAGTCATCGCCGCGCGGGTCGCGGAACTTGCGGAGGAGGAGCAGACGCGGTCTGTGCTGACGGGCGTTAAAGAGCGGCGCAGTTCCGTAAGTCTGGACGAAAAGATCAGCACGATCTTTATCAGTATGGGGATTCCTGCCAGCATCAAGGGGTATTCATACCTGAGGGAAGGAATTAAAATGGCCGTGCAGGATCCCGCCATTATCAACAATATCACAAAACAACTGTATCCGAAGATAGCGGAAAAGTTTTCCACTACGGCAAGCAAGGTGGAACGGGCGATCCGACACAGCATCGAAGTCGCGTTCAATAAAGGCAGGATCGACGCGATCAATCAGATTTTCGGCGTCCGCGTTTATATCGGTACGGAAAAACCTACGAACAGCGAATTTATCGCGCTGCTGGCGGACAAACTTCTGCTTGAATCCGTTTCGTCGACCTGATTGCGGAAAATGACCCGATTCTCTTTACTTTTGATGCGTGGGATGATATAATAAAGGAACAGAATTCAGCGCGGAGGAAATTGCAATGGCAGAACTGAAATATGAAATTACGGAAAAGCTCGGCACGCTCGGAGAATCCGCTAACGGCTGGACCAAAGAACTGAACATGGTCAGTTGGAACGATCGCGAGCCTGTATACGATGTACGGACGTGGAGCCCCGATCACGACAGGATGGGAAAGGGGATCACGTTTGCGCCCGATGAAATGAAAATGTTGAAAGAACTTTTGGATAAACTCGATATCTGAAAACGGGAAGACGGCCGTAAGGCCGTCTTTTTACGTTCGCGGCGAATCTTTTCGGATATTGCCCCGTTTTAGTGGAAAAATTTTTGTTTTTGTTATATAATATTGATTCGGAAAGAAAAATTACGGAGATTTGGTTATGTTTGATACCTCTGTTTACGAAAATCCTCTGCTGACAAGATACGCGAGCCGCGAAATGGCGGAAAATTTTTCGGACGACAAAAAGTTCCGCCTGTGGAGAAGGTGCTGGATTGCCCTTGCCGAAGCGGAGAAAGAATTGGGCCTGAACATTACGGATGCCCAGATCGCTGAAATGAAACAATATGCCGACGACATCAATTACGAAGATGCCAAAAAATTTGAAAGCGAGGTCCGCCACGACGTTATGGCGCACGTCAAGGCGTTCGGCAAACAGGCAAAATCGGCCATGCCGATCATTCATCTGGGCGCTACGTCCTGTTTCGTGACGGATAACGCCGAGGTGATGATCATCGACGATGCTTTGGATATGGTATTGACGAAACTTGTCAACGTGATGGACAAGTTGAAAAAATTTGCGCTCAGATATAAGGATCTCCCCACCCTCGGGTTTACCCATCTGCAGCCGGCGCAACTTACGACGGTCGGCAAGCGCGCGACGCTGTGGCTTTCCGATCTTTTGATGGATTACGTTTCTTTGAAAAATCTGAAAGATACGGTAAAACTGCGCGGCGTAAAGGGTACGACCGGCACGCAGGCAAGTTTTCTGGATCTTTTCAACGGAGACGGGGAAAAGGTACAAGAACTCGAAAGGCGGGTCGTTCGCAAACTCGGCTATGAAAAAGTTTACGGGGTTACGGGGCAGACGTATCCGAGAAAGTTCGATTACAATGTTCTGTGCGTTCTCTCTCAGATTGCGCAGAGCGCCTATCGTTTTTCCAACGACATCCGCCTGCTGCAGCATATGAAAGAGGTGGAGGAGCCCTTCGAAAAACATCAGATCGGTTCTTCCGCGATGGCGTATAAACGCAACCCGATGCGCAGCGAACGCGTCGGATCGCTCGCACGCTATGTGCTCAGCCTCCCGATCAATGCGGCGGTTACTGCGTCCACGCAGTGGTTCGAGAGAACGCTCGACGACAGCGCGAACAAGCGCATCGTGATCGCGCAGGCATTCCTCTCCGTAGATGCAATTCTCAATCTGTATTTGAATATATCCGAAAATCTTGTCGTATACGACAAAGTGATCAAAAAGCATATCGATGCGGAACTTCCTTTTATGGCTACGGAAAACATCATGATGGAATGCGTGAAGGCGGGAGGGAACCGCCAGGAACTGCATGAACGTATCCGCGTGCTGTCTATGGAGGCCTCGAAAAACGTCAAAGCGGAGGGCAAAGAAAACAATCTGATCGACCTGATCAAAGCGGACGAAATGTTCGCGCCGGTCCGGGACAAACTGGATAACATTCTCGACGCTAAAAATTTTATCGGCAGAAGTCCCGAACAGGTCGTAAAATTTATTTTGGAAGAGATCGACCCCGTCCTTGAACAGTATAAGGACAGGCTGGGCGAAAGCGGAGAAGTCCGCGTGTGATCGGATAAGAAACAAATTCGGCGGTAATTCAGACTGGGAATCATGCGCTCATTCGTTTGACAGTGCGCCCGTATGCGGATATAATTTGAGGGCAAAAAGCGAATACTGTTATGGCGTGAAGACAAAAGAAACACGC
>ERZ1106952.184-NODE-184-length-38754-cov-140.374713_pt1 | contig 38754 bp, 56 predicted proteins | sample MGYA00403677_ERZ1106952 | MGnify/ENA primary metagenome ERZ1106952 (study PRJEB35170, sample SAMEA104062415) | human gut metagenome | biome: human gut; feature: human-associated habitat; material: faeces | place: Denmark | collected 2012-05-14 ...
ATTTTTATTAAGAAAAAATAAATTAAAATAATGCTTGTTTTTTCTTATCTAATTTATATTGCATCTTCTGGTGTTTCTTCTTTTTCTTGGAAAGTTTTATTTTTGAAATAGAATTTATTTATGAAGTAAGAATTTTGATATTGGAATTCATCAACTGTCGCGGTGGTTGATTCATATTCAGGTGCTTGATAAAATCCGACTTTATTTTTGGTATATATGGATTCATACATGGATCCATATACTGAGGTATTATATCTATTGGCATAAATTAATTTATGGATTAATGGAACATTAATTTCATGATCATATTGATTCTTTAAACTAATGTTGGAGATATTCCACCGATTATTGATTCTTCTATTTAATGTGTTTAGTCCTGTATTTAATTTTTTAATTATATAGAATAGTAATGCATCATCACTTCTTACAGATACTAATTTTTCATAGAGATTAGATATAAAACTACTAAAGAACTCTAATAACATTCTTGAATACCAGAATCCATGTAATACTGATTTAGGTTCGCTTCTATTTTGGATAGTCCAGATATATTCAAATATTTCTTTATTATCTGCATTTAATGAATCTTCTCTTTGGTCATTAATAAATGCTTGTCCATATCTTTTACCACGAATAACATTAATATGTGATTTTGTTTTCCAAAATGAATTAGTTCCATCATTTAATTGATTAATATCATCATCAATTATTTTCATTCCTCGATGGTCAAGCTGATTCCCTCTTTCTTTTGCATATTCAGATAATGCTAGAACTACTCCATCATCTAAGAATGAATATTCATCATCCTGAACTTTTTTATAAATTCTTTGCCAATCATAATTATTTATTTTTGAATAAGTGGAGAAATCATCCATTTCCCTATTATTATGAAATATAAATATGTCATCATAATTTACAAAATGTCCTGTATCTATTTTGATATTATCAAATCTAATTGGATAATTACTTGCTGCTAGTACACCTGATTGAATATACATGAAATATGCATGTGCATAATCAGCAATTGCATCAAATATTACTGAATTAGTTAATTCATCATAATAGCTATTTTTCTTCTTAAATAGCTCATATCCAAAGAATTTAGCATCTTCTTTATTTTTCTTATTCATGATTTTGTTGGCTTGCAAGTAAACATAATTTTTAGCTTGTGTCCAATTAACAATCTTTTTCTTTTTTATTAAATCCTGAAGATGATGTTCAAAGCTAGCAAAAGGGAAATCAGGATATTCACTTCTTATTTCTAATAACACTTTTCTTAAATCATATCTTAATGTTGATTCAGCAACTAATGTTAATTCAGTGCCTAATAAGTCTTTGCCTGCTCCTGGCTTTCCTACTATAAAATTAGTACTTCCAAATTCGTTTTTTACTAAGAGTTTTAATATCATTTGTTGATGGATTATTTCTTCATCAGCTTTCTTTATCCAATGATAATAAATTAAACCAATAATAATTAATGTCCATATCCACAAGGGTAATAATTTTATTGTTGGTAATAAATCGATAATAATGGCTAATATTTGATACCATAAACTTTTAAAATCAAATAAACAAATAAACGCCAGAATAAAACTTATTGACTCTATTAATAAAGGAATTATATGAATTCTTAATAATAAAATAACTATGAAGATTTTAAACAAATATGAATGATTTCTAGTCCATTCATTAAACTGTTTTATTTTATTGATTAAATAATTAAATGCGATTTTAAATGGTTTAGATATCTTTAAAAATATTCTTTTTGGTTTTGTTTCGACATCCATTTTTGCTTTATCAAATTCTCTTGGTGAAAAATATTGTTGAAATAAAATATAAATTTCTAATCCAATCAATAATATTAAAGTGGAAAATCTAAAGATGATTAATATCTTATTAAATACTTGATTCCACCAGTAGTTGAATATTAATCCATTAAATGGAAGTGTAATGATAGCTATTAATTGCTCCAAGAAATATTCAAATTCAATTGGTAAAATTCCATTAATTATATCACTATTTGTATCAATAAACATCCATGAGCCATTTATAGCAATATCTGGATAATCACCAACAAAAATAAAATAGAAATAGATCCACATGTTTTTTCCAAAACAAATGAAACTGTTTATTATTCTTTGACCTATATTGACTGCTTCAGGAATAGTAAATATTAATAAAATTAAAAAAAAGAAAAACCATATTATATGACAATAATTTATTTTGCTAACTAAATTTTTTATCATTTTCATATTTGTTTTTCCTCACTTTTTTATAATTTTTGAAAGAGTAAATTCTTTTGCCTTAAATAAAGTATTTCTTCTTTCATAAAGACTAATGTTAATTTTTTATCTTTAATAATTGTTTCTTGCTTTTTCTCATCAAAATAACTTTCTTGATATTTGCATATTGCTATTCCTGATGAATATTCATAATTAAAGATGATCTCATTTCCTGAAGCATATTCTAGAAGCTCTCCATCATCTTCATTAAATGTTAATAAATAAGCTTCATTTTCACTTAAATATTTTTGATGCTGTATTGCTTCAATTGGTGTTGGTGATTCTTTTTTTATCATTGAACATGAATTGATGAACATTGATGAAACTAGAACGACCACAAGACCAACTGAAATTTTTATTATATTCCTCACTTTTTTTGTCATAATTGTGCTTATTTCTTTTTTCTAGAATAATTAGAATAATGAATAGTATTTCTTCTTATTAAGCCTCTAATGTTTGATTGAATAATTCTAGATTGTTGAAAATAGGATTCAATTACTGCATGATTTGGTTTTTCTGATTGTAATTCTTTAGCAATTTTTTTGGCTATTTTAACATCTTTCTTTGCTAAATAACTAATTTTTCTATCTCTTCTTGAATATACCATTTTATTTTCTCCGTTTTTGTTTACTTTTTTTATCTTTAGCATATAATATTAGTAACGAGGTTATATTCCTCAAGCTCAGCTACACATAGTTGAGTTTTTTTAATTTTATTTTCTTTTTTGCTATTTTTTTGTTTACTTTTTTACTCTTTAGCGTATAATATTATCAAGAGCTATGCCTCGAAGTATCCCAAAAGGGTACAGGCTAGCTCTTTTTTCTTGCAATTCTTTCTACAATTGTTTTATCTCTTTTATCGACAATATTAAACCCATCTAATTTTTTACCTAATGATTTTCTTTTTACCTTTTGAGGAGTATTTAATGCAAAACAATCATTGTTTCGATTTTTAGGATCAATATTGTAATTTAATTTCGTTCTATGCTTACCATTACTTGATGTAAAACATACAATATTATATTGATTCTTTTTATCATTTTTCTTATAAACTAATGATGGATGATTATATTTTATTGATGAATCTTTATGCCAATAATAATATCCTTTTTTAATGCTCTTCATACTATTCTTTATCCTTTTTCTTCTTCTTAATTAACTTAAATGGAAGAGAAATAACATAACCAATTCCTTTAAATACTGGTGTTAATACTGGAAGTAATGATATTACTAAGCATGCTAATAAAAGTGATCCTGTTATAATAGCAAATACTTTTAAAAATTCACTTGCATTATTTATAAATTCTTTTATTTTTTTTAACCAATCAGGATCTTCTGTTGTTGGTGCTTTTCCATCTTCTGCAGGTTCTTTTTCTTGACCAGTTGATATTGTTTTATTGTCATCAAAATCCGCTGTATATGATAAACCATTTTTTAAATAAGAAATATTCAATGCTTTTACTTCACTTAATCTAAATATATCTAAAGAAACTATTTTCTTTTCAATTATTTCAGGACCAGTAATAGTTGGTTTACCAATAATATAAGCAATATCATCAACTGCAGTTCTAATTTTAGAACTAAATAAACAGCCATGATTGTAATTACCACTTTCCATTTTATTTTTAATAAATGGGTAATCACTCATATCAGATTGATTAAATAATTGCTTATAATCATAAATATTTTTATAACCAAATAATTTTGTTTCAGTAACTCTAATAGAATCATTTTTATTTAATGAAATTGTATTACTTAAGAATTTTTCATTATGTGAATATTTAGCTGCTGAATTATTATATTTTTCTAATAACTCATCATATGGAAGTTTTAATAAATACGTAGCTGTTGTAGCATTAAATGATGGAGCTCTATCATAACTGAAATAACAATCATACCCACTATATTCAAGAGTAATATCAGTTATTGAATCCATCCAATTATCTATTGATGTATTAAACAAGAAATATGACATTGTATAAACATCATCAATTCTTCCAAGCATTCTTTCAATAAATGAATAATTTGTTGATACAACATCATCAAATGCAGTAGAAGCTGTTAATTTTATCTTTTCTTCTTTGCTTACTTTCTTAGCTTGTTTAACCACTTTATTATTTGTTGGTGCATCATATAAATAACATGCATTAATATCTATTACTTCACTTGAAAAGCCTGTATTTACTTTATTTAACTTAAACCTTAGTTGATTTATAACCACTCTTGATGCATTTAAGATTGAATTGCTCTTTAATGCATACTTATAGAAATAATTTGTTGTTCCTTTTTTTTCACAATAACCAGATATATATGTTAATTTATAAGTTGAATAGTTATCATATTTAATTTTGCTATAATCATCTATTTTTTCGTTTGTATTAACATATGATATTAATGCATAAGTATCTTTTATTGCTGAATAGAATGCATAATTAGTTTCAAAGTAAAAATAATTATAATTATCTGAACGAACATAATTAACAAATTTAAACCCATTTTCATTAAAATCATTATCTGATTTATAATTAAATTTTGCTAGATCATCTTTTACTGAAGAAAAGCCACTTAATGCATAATCTAATTGAACTCTTTCATCAAAAAATATATCTGGATTTATAGCTTGCCCTGAAGCTAATAATACTGTAGCTAATAATAATCCTTTCACTATCTTTACCTCCTAAATAAAAAGAGGACTAATAATTTTTATATTTTTAATTTGTATCATTTAGTCCTCCTTAATTAATTATTTTTATGATGCAGAAGAAGTGTTTTTAACAGATGAATCTTTTACATTCCAGACTTCCATTTCAGTTAATACAACTTTGCCACCTGTAATAGATATTGTAATTTCATTTTCTTTAAATTCAGTTACATAGGACACCTTTTCTTGTGCTGGTTTCTTTAATGTGTTATCAGCATTAGATGGTAATTTATATGCTTCTGAATCCGCTAGAGAAATGGATCCAACTTGTGATAAATAATTTGTTTCTTTTTCTGCTACACTTTCAGTAAATCCATTAAAAGCAGTTACTCTATAATGATCAAATAATTTATCAGTTTTAAATGTTAATTTATATGTACCAATTGCAAATGCTAATCCTCCATTTTCTTGAGTGATTGCTCCAGATGTAATTGTTACTGTTTTAAATAAATCTTCATCAAGATTATAATTTAATGCTGTTACTGCTGTTGCAGCGGTTAATGTTTGAGCTTCTTTATAATTATTTGTTAAATCAACACGTGTATAATCATATTTCTTTTCAAGCATTCCATTAATGATATCTTTATCAAATCCTTTGGATACATATCCAATCGCTCCAATTGCTCCTCCTACAACTAATGCTCCTAATACTCCACAGACTATTGCTGTGCTTTTTTTAATTCTTTTTGCCATGTTTTCCCTCCATATTTAGCAAATTTATTTCTTATAAATATAAGAACTTCCATTCGTGGATTTTATTATTTTACTTTTTTCAACATTCACCACGTTAAAATGTTTTCTATTTACTTTTCCAGATAAATAACATCTTTCAAACTGACTTTCAGTTAATAATTCGTAAGGCTTTAATTTAGTGTAATATCCATGGTCTTTTACTTTTCTTCCAAGTGAAGTAGTATAAACAGTCTTATGACACCCATATTGATTTACCTGGTACATTTTCATAGAGTTATTCCTCTTGTTAAATAATATCCATAGGCGGATATTAAGCCTAAATAATAACTATATGTTTCTCGATTTACACCTTTTGCCCACATTAATTTAAGAACATCATTTTGCATATTTTCTATTTCATTTTTTATTTCTTTTGGTTTTGTTTTCTCTAATTCAACTAATTCATAATTTCCAAGATTAACACCTTTTTTGAAAGCTTGTTTATCTAAGTAAAGCGGACCAATGTATCTAGTATCATGTGCTTGTGCTTTTCTAGAAGCAATTATTTCATTCACTGATTTCATTAGTTCACCTCCTTAACTCTAATTACCCTTATGCAATTATTAAGAGTGTGGTCAACTTAATAACTGCGTAAGAGTAATTATGTTTGTAATTACTCCAATTAATTTAATTAAAGTGCATCAGCGACTATATCTTCTCCATCAGCATCAGTTTCAGTTTTAACAAATGGTAATTTAACAAGCTTATCCCACATGTCTTTTTGTAAACTATCTAACCAAATTTTCTTTCTAACTAAATCTGATAAAATTACTTTTAATTGAAAGCTTGTTTGTACTTGAACAGTAATTGAATTTACATTTGTATATTCTACTGGTAAGATATAAGCTTTTAATTTTAATGAATCAGGTACTGCCATTGCATTTGGATTTCTTTTCATACAAATTTGTACATATTCCATTTGTGTCAATGTCATTGGAATTTCATATAATCCTGAAACGAATACTAATGTTGCTCTATAAAAAATTGTTTTGTTTGCTCCAGTTCCTCTTTTAGTTTTTTGAAGTTGTACATCTACTGATGTAAATGCTCCTTTTACTTCTTCAGGTGTTATTTCAAATAATCTTTTTGATAATAACTCCGATGCTGTTGATGTTTTTGTTGTATTTTTTTCCATTTTCTTTTCCTCCTAAATACAAACTCTTAAGATTTTTTATCCTGCGCTTAAGCACAGCTATATAAATTCATTTTTTTGAATTAATATCTATTGTGAATCTCCATTTACTTTATAAGCTTCATAATTACCAACTCTTGCATAGTTGCTTACATTAGATTTCCATGTTCCAGTCCATGCTGGATTATGTGGATATAACAATCCTATATGTGGTTTTACATATTCAACTGTTGGTAATTTTGCACTATCAAATACATAAATAGTAATAGAGTCTAATTTCACATATGCACTTGGATTTAAATGATTATAATAAATTTCTAAAGTATGCCATTTTTCATCAGCATAATTTATAGATAATGTTTTTGTCTCAACATTGTATTTTTTATCAGTTCCTGTTGATCCAAAATAAGCCTTATTATTTGCTAGCAATTCAACTGTTATTTCATCAGTAGTGTTTGCTCCTGAACTTACTCCAGTTAACCAAAATGCAAATGTTCCATATGATTTCAAGTTTGTTTTAAAATCAATTTTGAATCTTCCATCAAACATGTCAAACTTAGAATCTAAGCAACCGCTAAAGCCATTATTTAATGATAATTCTGTATAATAATCATTTTGACTAACACAATCTGCTTTACATATAACACTTGCTCCATTTACTCCACCCCACTTATCAGTTCCAATATTGAAAAATGATTTCACATTTGCATTACTTGTTGGTGAAACTAAATTAAATACTTTCCATTTTTTGGTTGCTTTGTAGTATTTACTAGCATTTGTTTCAACAATAAATGAATAAGTACCTACTTCAGTTGGAAAATCATTAGAATAAAATTTTTCATCTTTTTCATAGTAAGTTTTATATGTAATATTTTCAGGAAGAGTAAATTCTATTTTTTTATCGATATCTAGTTTATATTCATCTTTTTCTTCAAATGCTATTGGACATTCTTTTAAAGATGGATTTAATGAAATTGATGGAGTGTTTGTATCTTTATTAACTACACATGCTGTTAAAAATCCAATACAGCATAATGCGGTTAATGAATAAATTATGATGTTTAATTTTTTCATTTAATCCTCCAATTTATTGATAATTAATTTTTAAGCATTTTTAGATCTTCTACTTCTTCTATGAGCTTTTTTCCAGTTATACAAATTTGTGTTATCTTTTCTTGCTTGTAAATATCCTGCTCTAAATGCTCTTGCTTCTTTTGTTAAACCTAATGCAACACCATTTCTATCAGTTTTTGGTTCACCAGTATTTGTTAATCTAACTTTTCTTTTTAATTCAGTTGCATACTTTCTACTTTTTTCATCTGGTCTTAATAATCTAACTCGACGACCTCTTTTGTTTGTTGCCCATATTGGTTCTTTTTTCTTTGCCATTATTTTTCCTCCTACTTGGCTTTAAAATTTTTTCAAATCGATTATTGATTCACGCTTTAAGAACTTATTCAACACGTAATCACGTACGTCAATCACTCGATTATAAACAGATGATGTATATAATTCATATTCGATATTTCTCACTCTCAAAATTAATACTTTGCCATTATGAACGTATAAATTAAAACCTTCGCCATATGGTACAAGTATCATCCCTTCATCTGGCAATAGAATTAATGCATCATTTGTTTTCATTAGTTGGTCCTCACTTTTAAAATTCCATAAATTGGAAATATCTTGTCATTCATTGACAAAATAATTGGTAATTCTAAGGCTAATATATATATATATAGGATTTGTCAAGAGGAATTTTCCAAAAAGTGGAATTTTTTATAAAATATAGTTGGTGATCAATAATGGATGTTTTAGAAATAATCAAAGAAAAACGAAAAGAAGCCAATTTAACACAAGATGACATGGCTAAAAGATTAAATATGCCACGAACGACTTATCACAATATTGAAAGCAATGTTGTAACTTTAAAAATTTACGATTTTTTTAGAATTATCAGAATATTGAACATTCCTTTAGAAATTTTTCAAGACAATAAATACATCGTTCTTTCTGAAGAAGATTTTGATTCTCTTAAAAAAGCATCAAATACTATCTCTCACATTACTGACAAAATACAATCAAATGTCAATATTGTTAACAATAGCAATGTTGTGAATATGAACTTTAATAATACTGCTCCAACAAAAAAAAGATTCTGTGAAATCTGCGGTCAACCATCAGGATTTTATCCTTTATGCAAATATCACAAAACCTTAAAAGAAAAGGGGGTAGTATACAAAGATGAAAATGGTAACTGGATAGAAAGGTAAACTTCCTGGCCTGCATTTCCTTTTTCCACCTCATATAGATGAAGTGTCTTCAATAGAAGATATTTTTTTAATTTTAGGAGGTGAAAACATGAAAGACAATGAAAAAAATAAAAAAGTACTAGAAATCGCGACCCTAGTACTCAAACTTATAACTGCGTTGATTAGTTTAATCAACACACTTATAAGATAACATAATTTTGTGGCTATTTCTAGCCCTTTTATACTTTTTTCACCTCGTGAATGATATATCATTCCCTCCCTCACACCATTATAGGCTCTTGAATCCTATAAAGCCCCTCAGGAATTTTCGCTTCTCCCTACTCGATTATTTCATAATCTCGCCGCCTTGCACTTCCCTAGCCTCGTGCCTTTGATCCGTCAAATTCTTTAACTGGATCAAATTTTGTAAAATGAGTTATTTTTTATTCGAGATTTTATTTTTGTGTTTTGCTATATTTTTTTATTTATCTTGCACATTGGAAAATAATATTTTTTAAGAGTAAACAGTTTTTTTTCTTTTTATCTCCCGTTAGGCATAAACGAAAAAATTCTATTGACTCTTAAACTTTTAAATCTTTCTTTGTCCTCGACAACTCAAACAAGGAAAGATGTATCTTTAGTTTCCAGCATTCGTTGTATTTCCCATTTTAAGCTTTAAAAGTCAATATTATTTTGAATCGTTCTTTAGAAGAACCAAGCGACAAACTCACCAATGAAATAGATGTATCTTTTTCACTCTTTCATTACAATAACTAATAATTATTGTAAGTTATCGGCTAAAAACTGGCTAAAAAAATATTTATAGTGATTATAAATTGGTCATTTTCTTTTTTCAATGCCCAGATTTTATAAATATAAATTGTATTTCTTACATTTTATATTTATTTTTTTCATTATTTTTAGCCTGTAGTGTCCACCATTTATAAAATCAAGCCCGTTTCTGGGCTTTTTTTCTTTTTTTGGCTAAAAAGTTGGCTATAATTTACTTTTATTTATCATCTATTTCTTTGAAAAATCTATTAATTAAAGTGTTCATTGCATTCTTTTTTTCTTCAGTATCATGAATATAAATTTGCTTTGTTATTTCAGATGATGAATGACCTAATAAATGTTTTATAACATCTACATTTACTCCATATGCATTTAATAATGATGCTGTTGTATGTCTAAATAAATGTGGATATACTCTAAATCCTAAAATATCGCTCCAAGAACTAACTATTCTATTTAACGACGATGAACACATTGGTTGATTTTTATTATTTTTACTAAAAAAGATATATTTTCTTTTACTTGGTATTTCATATTTTTTTATAAATTCTAAATATTTTTGCTTATAAAATTCTGGCGTTGGATAAATTCTTTTTGATGTTGGTGTTTTTGTTTGAATTAACTCAAATCCTTTTTTTTCACTTCTCCAAGTCGCTGCATATTTTATTTTTATTAGTGGGTTCTTTTAAAGTGCTTGCTGTCTTTGCCTTTGCAAAAAATATCAAGAAAGCACCGCAAATATTCTCAACAATATACAGCAAATAACATCAACAAAACACCACAAATTATATCAATAATGTTGATATTGCTAATATTTTTTGGTTATAATATAATCGTAAAAAAATTTTTGTGAGGTAAAGTGTGAAATATAAAAAGAGAATTGCAGATGATTTACTTGCACTCAAGATGGAATCCTTTGGAGCGGCTCTTATTGTGGGACCGAAAGGATGTGGAAAAACAACTACGGCAAAGCGAAAGGCAAAAAGCGTTGTCGAGTTCCAAGACGAAGATAACAGGGAGAAATATTTATCTGTAGCTAATAATGTTCCGTCAAAACTGCTTATCGGAGAAAAACCGAGATTGTTTGATGAATGGCAAGATGCCCCTAAAATATGGGGAGCAATAAGAAAATCTATAGATGATGAACAAAAAAATGGACTATATTTATTAACGGGCTCTTCTTCGCAAATAGTAAAAACTCCGCATACGGGAACGCTTCGTATTTCCACTCTGAAAATGTATCCGATGAGTTTATATGAGAGCGAGGAATCCAATGGAACAGTATCGATAAAAGATTTATTTAATAATCCACATGCTTTAGATGAAGGCTGCATGTCCGATTTGTCCATTAATGATTTGATATTCGCTATATGTCGTGGCGGTTGGCCGAAAAGTTTTCTTAATGAAACAAAACGGTCTAAGTTAGAAATAGCTAAAGACTTATTTAGGCAAACATGTTATGTCGATATTTCCAATATAGATGGAGTCTCTCGGAATGCTACATGGGCGGAAACTATTTTGCGTTCGTACGCAAGAAATATTTGTACCGCTGCGGAAAGAAAAACGATAGAGGCTGACATAAGAGGAAATTACGACATTTCAAGTAATACTATAAGTGATTATATTGAGGCACTAAAAAAATTATATATTATTGAAGACGTTGATGCCTGGTGCCCAGCAATAAGGTCAAAAACAGCAATAAGGGCTTCCGTCAAGCGTAATCTAATTGATCCATCGCTTGCTGTCGCAGCACTTGGTATTACGCCAGACTATTTCAACACGGATTTCAAAACATTAGGTTTTTTATTTGAGTCGTTGGTCATAAGAGATTTGAAAGTATACTCTTCTGCGAGTGGTGGAAAAATCTCTTATTATAGGGATAGATACGGACTTGAAGCGGATTGCGTGTTGCACCTGGAAGATGGAAGGTATGCTCTGATTGAAGTGAAATTGGGAACTAGCGAGATTGAAGATGGAGCAAAACACCTTTTAGAAATAGAAAGATTAATAAAGGAACGAAATGCAACTGAAAAACAGTGTCCTATCGCTTTGCCTGCGGTAAAGATGGTTATTACGGGAACACAATATGGATATAAGAGGGAAGACGGAGTGCTGGTCGTTCCAATCGGTTGCTTAAAAGATTGATAATGTAAAAAAGAATAGAAGAATTTTCTGAAATGCAACGATATGTATCATGCAACACAAGAAAACAAAAGATGAAAAAGTCGATAAAAGGTTGATAGTAATGGAGGACGTTATAAATAAAAATTTTGCTAAAATGAATGAAGAAAATAGAAGTGGAAGTGTCAAGATAAAATCAAGCCCGTTTTGGGCTTTTTTTGGCTAAAAAGTTGGCTATAATATACCTTTAATTATCTATTTCTTTTAAAAAGTCTATTAATTAAAGCGTTTAAACATTTTTATGTTCTAAAAAGTGTAATAGTGATATACCTAAAATATGTTATATCTAGTGATGAAATTATAATTATTTTTTCATTTGCTTTTTAAATAATATACAAGAAAGAATTATAGATGATGTTAACCAAATTAATAAAATAATTAAACCAATTAAAGCGTTATTATCAAATGTGTATTTTGTGATATTTGAATCTATTGGAGTGTGATAAGATTCGGTCACAATTCTTCCTAAATATGTTGAAGGATAAAATGGAAATGCTAAAGCAATTTTTTCAAAATTTCCTAAAGCATCTAAAGGCATCCACGCTCCACCTAATATTCCTGCTAAGGATATAAATATAGAAGTTAATCCAGGTGCAGATTTTTCATTTAGACAAGTGCCAAAGATAATACCAAGAGAAATATAAATTATTAGTATTGGTAATTGAGTTAAAATTAATAAAATACACTTAGAAAAAGAAAAGAATTCAACATTTATAATTAATGAAAGTAGAAATCCAAATAATTCGCATATAATACTTTGAAATATTCCAATAATAAATACAGGCAAGGCATATCCTATAATAAATTCAAATGGCTTAATTGGTGAAGTATATAATCTTTTTAAAAAAGCAGTAGAACGATCTTTAGAAATATTTAAACTCATTAGTAGCATTATAAAAGAAAAAGAGAACATTATAACTCCTGGTAACAATGATTTTAATTCAAAAACATTATTTTCTTGAGGAGTGTATTTGTTGATAACAGCAAATAAAACTAACATACCAAGAGGAAATCCTAAGCAGAAAATATAGATAATAGGATCACGTAACATTTCTTTGAAATTACGTTTAACAAAAGTTAATATTCTTTTCATTTATTTTTCCTCCACGATGGAAATAAAAGCTTCTTCGAAAGATTTTTTGTTAGTTTCTTTTTTTATTTCATCAATTGTACCAATTTTTAATAGATTTCCCTTAGCTAAAATAGCCACTCTATCGCATAGGGCTTCAATCTCTTCTAAATAATGAGATGTAAGAACAATTGTACATTTGTTCTTTACGGATTTAATAATATTCCATAGTTCTCTTCTAGCTAAAACATCTAATCCTAAAGTTGGTTCATCTAAAAAGATAACTTTTGGTTTTGATAATAAAGTAACAGCAATAGATAATCTTCTTTGATATCCACCTGAAAGAGTTTTTGCTTTTTTGTTTAGTATTTCTTCAAATTTAAAAATTTTAATAAGCTTATTAATATCATTTTCATTACTTACATTATAGATATCTTTAAAAAATTCAAGATTTTCTTTAACGGTTAAATTAGGGGCTACAGCGGTTTCTTGAGGTGAAACATCGACAATTTCTTTGATTTTATTTAGATCAGTTTTAACTGAATAATTATAAATATATGCTTCGCCTTCATTAAAAGAAATTAACCCAGATAATATTTTTATTAATGTGGTTTTTCCCGCGCCATTAACTCCTAGTAAACCAAATAATTCATTTTCGTGAATGTTAAATGAGATATTTTTTAAAGCTTTTACATCTTTATATTCTTTATTTAAATTAATTATTTTAATTGCTTCCATTTTTTTTACCATATTGATTTTTTAATGTTTTAAAATTTTCTAATAATAATTCGTTTACTTCTTTTTCAGTGTACTCACTAAAACCAGTTACTATATTACAAGCTATTCCGTGTGTGAATAAAAAAGATTGTAAATAAAATAATTTTGCATCTTGATAAGAATAATTACCATGTTTCATGATTCCTAAAATAATGCTTTCTTCATGTTCAATTGCTTCTTGAGAGCGAATATACTTAGTTTTAAAAAATAAAAGTTCAAATAAATGTTTGTGATTTCTAGCAAAATTGATATAGCTAGTTAAAGAATTCATATATAAGGAACCTTCTTTTTGAATGCTACTATTTATATATTGAAAATATCTTTTCCAAACTTCTTGTAATAGTTCTTTTTTTAATTCATCCATATTTTGAAAAGATAAATAAATAGGTTGAGTTGAACACTTTAATTCTTTTGCAATAGAACGAGCGTTAACCTTGTCAATACCTTCTTTTTCAATAAGAGAAATGGCTTTATCAATAATCATATTTTTAGTAATAGTTTTTTTTACAGGCATATAATTCTCCTTTAAATAACACTTGTTATTAATAACATATGTTATTTTATTAGTTTTGTCAAATTATATTACTAAAAATGATAATATAAGTATGTAGATGATTTTGATAAAATTAAAATGACGATTGGAACAATAATTGGGTTTCTATTAATCAAAGAGCAAAAAAACCAGATTATAAAGTAACTATTGATTTAGGAAAATTTGGTGTTAAAACAAGTTCAGCACAAATTACTAATTATAACCAAGATTATTTAATTGAAAAACAAGTTGTATGTGTATGTAATTTTATACCGATAAGAATTGGTGATGTAAAAAGTGAAGTAAGAATTTTAGAAAGTGATACCTTAAAAGGATGTATACTACTAACTTCTATTTCACCTGTTAGTAATGGAAGTAAAGTTTATTAGTTTTTTTGTGTTAAATAAAATTTTCTTGTAAAAGAATATATTTTCATATTGGTCATAAAATAGTAATATGAAAAATAATATTTTTAAATTAGCTTTTAATATTTTAATTCCTTTGTTATTATCATTTTTAGTTTTTTTAGCTACAAAAAATGATATTTCTTATTTAGAAACATTGAATCGTAAAATTGTTCTTCCTAACATGGTATATCCAATTGTTTGGAGTGTTCTTTATGTTTTAATGGGAATATGGATTTATTTTTATGAAAAAAATCATCCTGATGATAAGAAGACAATTGTTGTGTATTGGATTAGTGTATTCGTAAACTTAATGTTTTCTTTTATCTTATTTTCTTTTCATCAAATTCTTTTAGCTTTTTTTGATGTTATAGTTTTACTTATTATGATTGGATATTTGTTTATTAAAAATCTTTTACAAAAAGAAAAATATGCATATTTATTATTGCCATATATAGTTTGGCTATGTTTAGCTACTAGTTTAATGGTTGATTTAATAGTTCATAATTAAGATTTTATTAAATTAAACTTTAAATTTATTTTCTTTAAATTATAATTTCTTTAGAGGTTATTATGAAAAAGAAAAGTTTAATTTTTTTATTGTCTATTTTATTAATTGGTTGCAGTGATGTAACTACTTCTTCATTTAATGATAGTTCATTAGCAACGAGTTCTTCTTTTAGTGAAACAAGTTCTTCAATCACAACTAGTGAAACATCCTCAAGTAATAATACTAGTGAATCAACAAGCAGTGAATCTTCTTCGAGTGAAGAAACTATTAAAAATTACTCTATTAAACAAATAAATGAAATAGGTAATAAACTAAATAATGATGAAATTGGTGAAAAGGTTGTTTTTAACGCTACTTATGTTAAAGTAATGACTGATAATTTTGATAAATTAATGTTATTTGTTGATGAAACTGATTATCTTTATGTAAGAGTGCCATCAAGTCAATATAATGATTATTTAAAAAATAGATATACTAATTGTTTATACGAAGTAATAGGTAATATTAGTAAGGTTTATGACCATGTGGAAGTTAATTATATTTCTTTAAAAAATATTACTACCACTAGTGAAAAAGTTGATTATTCAAAAGTTTTAGATAAAAAGAATAATATTAATGAAGTTATTGATGAATTTAAGTTATTAACACTTAACAAAAAGAATAATGCTTTAGGTAAAATTGTTTCTGTTGAAGGAACTGTTATTGCTAGTGAATATACTGATTCAAATAAAAAAGTGGTTATTTATGATGGAAATAATGTTTTAACTATTGTTAATGATAAGAAAATAGTTAATAAAGATGATGTTAATAAAAAATACCGTTTTATAGGTGCTTTATCTGTTTTAAAAGGTAGCCCAGCATTATGGTATTTAGATAGTGAATTTATTAAAAATGAAGAAACTGAATATCATAATTTTGAAGAAGTGACACCTAGCTATTTTTCTAAATGGTATAATGTTAGTGATTATATAAACAATCCTTCTTTTGATGATTTTGCTAAGCTTTATAAAGTGACAGGTTATGTACAGGATAATAAAGATATAACAACTGCTTATAATCTTGGTTTGGTTGATGAAGTAAATGATTCTTTATCTGATGTAGGAATAAAAAAATCTATTAAAGGTGTTTTTTTAATGAATAATCTTTCAATGAGTGAAAGTGATTTATCGTATTCTAAATTTGCTCCATTTTATATTAATGAAGAAAAAATAACTGTATATGTAAGTTTGCATCAATTTGATACAAATAATCATGGATGGAAAGTTTTCGCAATCGAAAATTCAATTAACAAATAAAAAAACCAAAGTTTGAATTGGCTTTGGTTTTTTAAAAATGAACTGGTATATTTTTATTAGGGTGAATAATTTGATCTATTTTTGTTATAGCAGTAACGGCTTCACCAAGGCCAGAAGTAATATTTTTAACTTTTCCTTCATAATAGCAAGCATTACCAATAGCAAAGATATTTTCTTCACTTGTCATCATATTAGTTGATACTTCAAAAGCGTTCATTTTCATTTGAAGATTAGCTTTAGTAGGAATTGTTACTAAACCATAATTGACAAATAAATAATCAAATTTTAAAGTGATATCTTCTTTATTTGTTAAGGTAATTTCTTTGGCAATATTATTTTCACCACTTAAAGATTTGACTTGGAATGGTTTATAAATGTGAACACCTAATTTTTCCATTTCTTTTACAGTTTCATCTTTAGCTCTAAATTCATCTCTACGATGGACAATCGAAACATTTTTACAAACTTTGCTAAGCATTATTGCCCAATCACATGCAGAGTCGCCTCCACCAAGAATAACAACATCTTTATCTTTTAAGAAATTTGTTTCTTTTAAAAAATAAATAATGTTTTGATATTTACTAGCTCCTTCAACATCTAATTTTCTAGGTGTAAATAATCCCATGCCAGTAGTTAATAAAAGTGTTCTTGTTAGATAAGTATTTTTATTTGTAGTTATTACAAAGTGATCATCTTCTTTTATATAAGATAACATTGTTTCATGAGTTTTAATTTCTAAAGGATTATTTCTTGATTTTGCTTGATTTAATAATGCATCTATAAATTCTTGAGCTTTAATAGAAATAAATCCTGGTAAATCAACAATATCTTTTTCTGGATATAATGAAGAAAGTTGACCTCCGACAATGTCTAAACCTTCAATAACGAGTCCTTTTAAACCATGTAAAGAAGCAAGTGTTGCTGAATATAAGCCAATTGGACCAGCACCAATAATAATAATATCTTCCATTTTCTAAACCTCTCTATTATTTTGCAATTATATATTAAAAAAATACATATTACTAGTATGATTATTATTTTATTTTTTTATTTGTGTTATACTCAATACGGAGAAAAATGTTATGATACTTGAAATTATTACTCATAGTGTGGAAGAAACAAGAAATTTAGGACAAAAAATTGCTAAATGCTTATCTAAAGGAGATGTAATTACTTTAGATGGAGATTTAGGTGCAGGAAAAACAACATTTACTCAAGGAGTAGGATTAGGTTTAAATATTAAACAAACAATTAATAGTCCAACTTTTAATATTTTAAAATGTTATTTTGATGGAACTCTTCCTTTATATCATATAGATGCATATCGCTTAGAAGATAATGTAAATGCGGATATTGGCTTAGAAGAAGTAATTCAAGGAGATGGGGTTTGCTTAATTGAATGGTCAAAATTTATTCCAACTTTGATTTTTGAACCATTAAAAATTAATATTGAAATATTATTTGATTCAACAAGAAAATTTATTATTGAATCAAATAATAAAAAATATCAAAAAGTATTTAATTGTTTGAAGGAGGCAATATGAGTTATTTATTATTGTTAGATAGTTCTGATGTAGATTTAACTATTGGCATTTGTCAAGATGGTAAAATAATCTATCAAAAATCTTTTTATGCTTGGCAAAGACAATCTGAATATATGATTCCGGAAATTGATACTGCTTTAAAAAAAGTAAATATTTCCTTAAAAGATATTGATAGTGTAGCTTTAGGTATTGGACCTGGCTCATATACTGGAATTAGAATTCCTTTAACTATTGCTAAAACACTTAATGTTATCAATAAAACAAAAATAATTCCTTTATCTTCACTTGCAATAATGGGTAATACTCAAGAAAAATATATTGCTTTAATGAATGCAAGAAGTAATAGAAGTTACATTGGTATTTATGAGAATGGTCAAAAAGTTATTGATGATACAATTATTGAAAATGAGAAGATTTTTGATTTCATTGCTCCATATGTTGAAAAAGGATTTATTTTAAAAGGTGATTTAAAATATCTTATTCAAGAGTTTGATGTTAAACCTAATATTATAGATGGCTTACATTCTTATGCTTTAGTTAGTGAAACTTATGAAGATGGAAAAGGAATTAAACCAGTTTATTTAAAGGATCAATATGCAAGTAATTAATGCAAGTATAGATGATATTGAAATTATTACTTCATTAGAAAATAATCGTTTTACTACAGATGCTTGGAATAAAAAACAATGGGAAAATGAATTTAAGCAAAATGAGTTTTCTTATATTTTACTTTTAAAAGATAATGAAGAAATTATTGGTTATATTGATTTTTGGATTTTATTTGAGCAAGCTACAATTAATAAAATTTGTATAAAAAAAGATAAAGAAGGAAATGGGTGTGGATCTTATTTATTAAATGAGGCTTTAAAAATTGTTGATTCAGAAAATTGTTTATCAACCTCTTTAGAAGTAAGAGTTTCAAATACGAAAGCGATAAAACTTTATGAAAAGTTTTTATTTAAAAAAATTTTAACAAAAAAGAATTATTATAGTGATGGAGAAGATTGCTATTTTATGATTAGAAGTATTGGAGATGTTTATGAAGGATGAAATTATTTTAGCTATTGAATCAAGTTGCGATGAAACTGCAATAGCTGTTTTAAAAAATAACAAGGAATTACTTGCTAATGTTGTTTCTACTCAAATACCTGTTCATCAAAAATATGGTGGAGTAATGCCAGAAATTGCTTCAAGACTTCATGTAGAAAATATTGGTTTTGTTTTACAAGAAGCACTTGATGAATCGAAAATTAAATTAGAAGATATCGATGCGATTGCTGTTACAAGTGGACCAGGATTAATTGGGGCTTTACATGTTGGATTACAATGCGCTAAAACATTATCTTTATTTTTGAATAAACCATTAATACCAGTTCATCATTTGGCTGGTCATATATATGCAAATGAATATGTAACACCTTTAAAATTTCCATGTTTAGCAATTGTTGTTTCTGGTGGAAATACTGAACTAGTTTTATTAAAAGAACATTTGAGTTTTGAAATAATTGGTGAAACACAAGATGACGCTATTGGTGAAGCTTTTGATAAAGTAGCTAGAGTTGTTGGCTTACCTTATCCAGGTGGAGTGGCTATTGATAGAGAAGCCAAAAAAGGCCATAATGTGTATAAATTACCAATTCCTCATACTGAAGGAAAATACGATTATTCTTTTTCAGGATTAAAAACGGCAGTTATTAATTTAGTTACTAAAGAAAGAAATAATAATAGAGAAGTTAATGTCCAAGATTTAGCTTGCTCATTTCAAACAACCGCTATTAATTATTTATTAGATAAGGCTTTACCTTGTATAGATGAATTTAATATTAAACAAGTTGTTTTAGCAGGTGGGGTTTCAGCAAATTCTTATTTGCGTCAAGAAATTACTAATAGATGTAAAGAAAAATATAAAGATGTGGAAGTGGTTATTCCGCCTTTATGGTGCACAACTGATAATGCAGCGATGATTGCTAAAGTTGGAAGCTATTTATATCATAAAGGCGTACAAGCTGATTTAACTTTATCTTGTGATCCTTCTTGGAAGATAGAAAACTATTTAGAATTTGGGGCAAAAAAATGAAAGATTTTTATTTAGAAATAAAACATATTGATAAACAAACAGGTGCTAGATATGGTATTTTACATACTCCACATGGTGATTGTGAAGTCCCAATGTTTATGCCGGTTGGGACTTTAGCTACGGTGAAAACATTATCTCCTGAAGAATTAAAGGAGTGTGGAGCAGGTGTTATTTTAGCTAATACTTATCATCTATCAATTAGACCTGGTGAAGACATTGTTGCAAAAGCAGGTGGATTACATAAATTTATGAATTGGAATGGGCCTATTTTAACTGATTCAGGTGGATTCCAAGTTTTTTCTCTTGCTGATAATAGAAAAATTACTGAAGAAGGCGTGGAATTTAAATCACATTTAAATGGAGATAAATTGTTTTTTTCTCCTGAAAGGGCAATTGAAATTGAAGAAAAATTAGGCGCAGATATTATTATGTCACTTGATGAATGTGTACATTATCCTGCCACTTATGATTATATGAAAAATTCTGTGGAAAGAACTCTTAGATGGGCTAAAAGAGGACAAATTGCTCATAAAAGAGAAGATCAAGCTTTGTTTGGAATTGTTCAAGGTGGAGAGTTTGCTGATTTAAGAAAATATTGTGCAGAAGAACTTTCTAAAATGAATTTTCCTGGATATTCAATTGGTGGAACTTCGATTGGTGAACCTAAAGATGTGATGTTTAAAATGATTGCGGATACAACACCATATTTACCTTTTGAAAAGCCTCGTTATTTAATGGGTGTTGGCTCAGTTGATGCAATTTTAGAAGGTATCTCTTTAGGCGTTGATATGTTTGATTGTGTTTTACCAACTCGTATTGCTCGTCATGGGGCTCTTATGACTTCGAAAGGAAGAGTGAATATTCGTGATAAAAAATATGAAGAAGATTTTACTCCTTTAGATAGTGAATGTGATTGCTATTGCTGTAAAAATTATACTAAAGCATATTTAAGACACTTATACAAATGTGATGAAACTTTTGGTAAGAGATTATTATCTATTCATAATATTCGCTTTTTAATTAAAATGATGGAAGAAGCGCGAAAAGCGATTCAAGAGGACCGATTTGGTGATTTTAAAGAAGAATTTTTAAAAAAATTTGATTCTAAGAAAGGCTTTTAATTATGGATTATAGTGTAGAACAATTTGATTTTTATCTTCCTGAAGAATTAATTGCTCAATCGCCTTCAGAAATTAGAGATCATTCTAGATTAATGGTGGTAAATAAAAAAACAGGTGAAATAGAGCATAAGCATTTTTATGATATTATTAATTATTTAAAGCCTGGAGATGTTTTAGTAAGAAATAATTCTAAAGTAATTCCGGCTAGATTATTTGGTCTTAAAGAAGAAACTGGTGCACATGTTGAAGTGTTGCTATTAAAAGATAAAGGTAATAATGTTTACGAATGTTTATGTGGTAATGCTAAAGTTATTAAAGTTAATACTATAATTACTTTTGGAAATGGTGAGTTAAAAGCTAAATGTATAGAAGTTAAAGATGAAGGTATAAGAGAAATGGAGTTAATATACGAAGGTATATTATTTGAAATTCTTGATAAATTAGGACAGATGCCTTTACCGCCTTATATTCATCAACAAGTTAAAGACAATTCTAGATATCAAACGGTTTACGCTAAAATTGAAGGCTCAGCCGCTGCACCGACAGCAGGATTTCATTTTACAGAAGATTTATTTGAAAAAATAAAACAAAAAGGAATTGAAGTTTTAGATGTTACTTTACATATTGGACTTGGTACTTTTAGACCAGTGAAAGTTGATAATATTTTAGATCATCATATGCATTCTGAAGCTTTTGAAATGACTGAGGAAGTAGCAAATAAATTAAATAAAGCCAAACAAGAAGGTAGAAGAATAATTGCAATTGGTACTACTTCTACAAGAACTCTAGAAGCTATTTATCAAAAATATAATAAGTTTGTTTCAACTAGAGAAAGCACAAATATTTTTATTTATCCTGGATATCAATTTAAAGCAATTGATGCTTTAATTACTAATTTTCATTTACCAAAATCAACATTGATTATGCTTGTTTCTGCTTTTGCTAATAAAGATCTAATTTTGAAAGCATATAATGAAGCTGTTAAAGAAAAATATCGTTTCTTCTCTTTCGGAGATGCAATGTTTATTTATGAATAACAAAAAAACGCTTTATTATGATAGATCGTTGCTAGAAATTGAAAAAATAAAAACATTATCTTATCGTCCAACTTTAGGAATTCATGTTTGCTGTGGACCGTGTTCAGCTTTTCCTTTAGAATTTTTAGCACCTTATTTTAAAATTTATATTTTATATTCTAATTCTAATATTTATCCTAGTGAAGAATATCAGCGTAGACTTACTGAATTAAAAAGATATGTTGATATTTTTAATGATGAACATCATCAAGATATTGAAATTGTTGAATTTAAATATGATAACGAAAAATATAATGTATCTTTAGCACCTTTTAAAGATGAACCTGAAGGTGGAAAAAGGTGCTTATTATGTTATAAAAAAAGAATGAATGAAACTTATAAATACGCTGATGAACATCATTTTGATTATTTTACAACTGTAATGACTATTTCTCGACAAAAAGACTCATATATATTAAATCAAATTGGTGAAAATTTGTCTTATCAATATCAAACTAAATATTTTTATAGTGATTTTAAAAAAAGAAAAGGTATTGATCGGGGGATAGAATTAAGAAAAAAGTATAATATGTATAATCAAGAGTATTGTGGATGCGTATATTCTTATTTGAAATGGAAAGAAAAATTAAATGGGTGAAAACTCATTTTTTTATTTTATTTTTTAAAAAAGAAACGCGGATAGAAGTTGTTAGAAATGTACGCATGCGCGCATGTATTAATATACGCGCGAGAAAAAAAGAAAAAATATTAAAAATATTGTTGACACTGCTTGTTAGATATAGTATCTTTTTAGAGGTTGACGCTTATATATGTCGCCACATTGACGTGTAAGATTGCTGAACGCGGAAGTCCGTTGTCAACAGGAAGCGTTTAGGTCACTTACATCGAGTGGATGTCTAGCCAGATTTAGACAAGGAGGAAATGAAAAATGGCAAGTAAAAAAATCAGAATTCGCTTAAAAGCTTATGATTATCGTACTTTAGATGATTCAGTCGAAAAAATCATTACTACAGTTAAGAATTCTGGAGCAACAGTTGTTGGACCAATCCCTCTACCAACAGAGAAACAAGTCTACACAATTTTAAGAGCTGTCCACAAATATAAGGATGCTCGTGAGCAATTTGAAATTAGAACTCACAAAAGATTAATTGATATTGTTAATCCAAACAAACAAACAATCGATACTTTAACTCACTTAGATTTACCTAGTGGTGTTGATATCGAAATCAAATTATAGGAAAGGAGCAGAATACTATGAAATCAATCGTAGGAAGAAAAATGGGAATGACTCAAGTCTTCGCTCAAGATGGTACTATGTATCCTGTGACTGTCATTGAAGTCTTACCAAACGTTGTTACACAAGTTAAAACAATGGAAAAAGATGGTTATAACGCAATTCAAGTTGGATATGAAGACAAAAAAGAATCACGTTGTAACAAAGCTGAATTAGGACAATTTAAAGCTGCTAGTTGCACTCCTAAATATGTCTTAAGAGAATTAGCTACTGATACAGAATATAAAGTTGGCGATGAAATCAAATGTGATATCTTTGCTAAAAATGATGTTATCGATGTAGTTGGTACAAGCAAAGGTCGTGGTTTCCTTGGTGCAGTCCAAAGATATGGATACAAGATTGGTCCTAAAGGACATGGATCTGGATACCATAGAGGATCAGGATCATTCGCTACTAATGGTAGAACAAACAACAGAGTTCATCCTGGAAAGAAGTCCGCTGGTCATGAAGGTAACGAAAGAGTTACAATTCAAAATTTAACTATTGTTTCAGTTGATGCTGAACACAATGCAATTTTAGTTAAAGGTGCAGTTCCAGGACCTAAAAAATCAATCGTTGTATTAAAAACAGCTGCTAAAGCTTCATTAGTAAAACCTAATGTTAAAGACTTAGTAGATTATAGTGCTAAATAACTTGGAAAGGAGAATTGAAAATGGCAAAAAGAATTAGCGTATCAGTTCTAAACTTAAATGGTGAAGAAACTGAAAAGAAAGTTAATTTAAATGGTGATGTATTTGGTGTTGAACCTAATACACAAGTCATGTTTGATGCAGTCCAAGTTTATCAAGCAAATATGAGACAAGCGACTGCAAAAACAAAAACAAGAGCTGAAGTTAGAGGCGGCGGAAAGAAACCTTGGAGACAAAAAGGTACAGGTCGTGCTAGAGCTGGTTCAAGTCGTTCACCAATTTGGGTTGGCGGTGGAACAGTATTTGGTCCAATTGGCAATCAAAATTATAAACTTTCAATGAACAAGAAAGCTCACGCATTAGCTTTAAAATCTGCATTAAGCGTTAAAGCTTCAGAAAAAAATATTATTGTTGTTAATGAATTAAATACAACAAAAACAAAAGATTTTGCAAAAGCATTAGAAATGTTAAAAGTTGAAGGAAAAGCATTAGTTGTCTTAAAAGAAGAAAATGCTGAATTCGAAAAATCTGCAAGAAACGTTCCTGGTGTTAAAGTTGTATTAACAAACAATGTTTGTGTTTATGATTTATTAAATAGTAATAAAGTATTATTCACAACTGAATCAGTTAAAGCATTGGAAGGAGGACTTAAATAATGGCAAAGAATAAAGAAGTCGAAGTAGTTGAAGAAAGAAAGTTTGCTGCTCCAACACTTAAAGCATTAGATGTTATTATTGCTCCAATTGTTACTGAAAAAACAATGAAACTTCAACAAGAAGAAAATAAAGTAACTGTTAAAGTTGCTCCTAATGCAAATAAGACAGAAGTTAAAATTGCATTTGAATCAATCTTCAATGTTAAAGTTGTTAATGTAAGTATTATTAATGTTCGTCCAAGAGCAAAAAGAGTTGGACGCTATGAAGGTAAAGTTTCTGGCTACAAGAAAGCAATCGTTACTTTATCTCCAGAAGAGAACTTAAATGTTATGGCTCAAGAAGCTAATAATCAATAGTTCTATTATATAAGATAAATATAGGAGAAAAAAATATGTCAATTAGAAGTTATAAGCCAACGACTCCAAGTCGTCGCCATATGACCAATTCCACATTTAGTGAAATTACTACAAATACTCCTGAGAAAAGCTTGTTGGTTTCTTTAAAGAAAACAGGTGGTCGTAACAATAATGGTTGCATCACAACTCGCCATATCGGAGGAGGTCATAAAAGAAAATATAGAATCATCGATTTCAAAAGAAATAAAGATGATATCGTTGCAACAGTTGCTACTGTTGAATATGATCCAAATAGAAACGCAAATATCTGCTTATTAAATTATGCTGATGGTGAAAAAAGATACATCATTGCTCCACAAGGCTTAACAGTTGGAGATAAAGTTGTTTCTGGTGCTGCATGTGATATTAAAACAGGTAATGCAATGCAACTTGGAAATATTCCTGAAGGTACTTTAGTTCATAATGTTGAACTTGCCCCTGGAAAAGGTGGACAAATGTGCCGTGCTGCTGGAACATCTGCTCAAGTTCTTGGTAGAGAAGGTAAATATACAATTTTACGTTTAGCTTCTGGTGAAGTTAGAAAAGTTCTTAATGAATGCCGTGCAACAATTGGTGTTGTTGGAAATGAAGATTGGAACTTAGTTAACTTTGGTAAAGCTGGTAAGTCAAGATGGTTAGGAAAACGTCCTACAGTTCGTGGATCTGTTATGAACCCTAATGATCACCCACATGGTGGTGGTGAAGGTAAATGTCCAGTTGGACGTGACGCACCTAGAACACCTTGGGGCAAACGTGCACTTGGTGTTAAGACAAGAGATACTAAGAAAGCAAGCAATAAATTAATCGTCAGAAGACGTAATGGTAAATAGGAAAGGAGAAATAAATAATGGCACGTAGTATTAAAAAAGGCCCATTTATCGATGCTCACTTACAAAAGAAAGTCGATGCATTAAATGCGGCTGGTAAACATGAAGTAATTAAAACATGGTCAAGAAGATCAACTATCTTCCCATCATTTGTTGAACACTCCTTTGCTGTTTATAATGGACACGAATTCATTACAGTTTATGTAACACAAGATATGGTTGGACATAAATTAGGTGAATTTGCTCCAACAAGAACATTCAAAGGACACACTGGTCATACTGCTGAAGATAAAGCAGCAGCAGCTGGTAAATAAGGAGAACTAACTAATGGAAGCAAAAGCAAAAGTTACAGGAGTTAGAATTACTCCTAGAAAAGTTCGCTTAGTTATCGATACTGTTAGAGGAAAAAATGTTTCTGTAGCATTAGGAATTCTTGCTAATATGAATCGTTCAAGTGTAACTGAAGTAACAAAATTAATTAAATCTGCTGCAGCAAATGCAGTTAATAACAATAAAATGGATGAAAGTAAATTATATATTGCTGAAATCTATGCATGTGATGGACCAAGACTCAAAAGATTCCTTCCAAGAGCTAAAGGTTCAGCATCATCAATTTTAAAAAGAACTTCACATATTACTTGTGTAGTTAAAGAAAGATAAGAAAGGAGAGCAAAAGATGGGTCAAAAAGTAAATCCAGTTGGATTAAGAATCGGAATTAGCCGTGATTGGAATTCAAGATGGTATGCAAATAACAAAGATTTTGCTACTTTCTTAGATGAAGATATTAAAATTAGAAAATTCTTAGAAAAGAAATTAAAAGCATGCCTTGTTTCTCACATTGAAATTGAAAGAATTAAAGGTAAAATTAAAGTTTCAATCTTTACTGCTGCTCCTGGTATGGTTTTAGGACAAGAAGCTAAAAACATTAAAGAATTAAAGAAAGAAGTTTCTAAATTAATTAAAGGTAAGGAAGTTAATCTTTCAGTTGTTGAAGTTAAAGCTCCTAACCTTGATGCAACAATTGTTGCTCAAAAAATGGCAAAGAATCTTGAAGAACGTGCTTCATTCAGAAGTGTTCAAAAGATGGCTATTAGAGATGTTTTAAAAGCAGGTGCTGTTGGTTGTAAAACAATGGTATCTGGACGTTTAGGCGGTGCTGATATTGCTCGTAGTGAAGGATACAAAGAAGGTGTTGTTTCATTACATACATTACGTCAAGATGTTGACTATGCAATAGCAGAAGCAAGCACAACCTATGGTAAATTAGGATGTAAAGTTTGGATTTCAAAAGGTAAAGTTGATCTTAAGAAAAAAAACAATGCTCCTAAAGAAGAAGCGAAAGGAGAATAATCTATGTTACAACCAAAAAGAGTTAAATATAGAAGACCACATGGCTTAAGCTATGAAGGTAAATCCAAAGCTGGTAATGAAGTATCATTTGGTGAATTTGGTTTACAAGCATTAGAAGGTGATTATATCACTGCTCGTCAAATCGAAGCTGCTCGTATTGTTTTATCAAGATATACAAATAGACAAGGACAAGTTTGGATTAGAATTTATCCTTCACACGCAAAAACTAAAAAACCAGCTCAAGTTCGTATGGGTTCTGGTAAAGGTTCACCAGATCAATGGGTTGCAGTCGTTAAGGCTGGCAGAGTTATGTTTGAAATTGGTGGAGTTCCAGAAGCAACTGCACGTGAAGCATTACGTTTAGCTGCTTACAAACTTCCAATTCATACAAAAATAGTTAAGAAAGGAGAGTAAGTAATTATGAAATTAACAGAAATTAGAGAATTACAAACAAGTGAACTTCAAAATAAAGTTTATGAGTTGAAACAAGAATTATTAACTCTTCGTTTCCAACAAGCTACAGGTCAATTAGACAATGGCAAAAAGATTACCGAAGTTCGTAAAACAATCGCTCGTTGCTACACAGTATTAAAAGAGCGTGAACTTGGAATCAACTAGGAGGAAGTATCATGGAAAACATTCGTAGATCTATTCAAGGTGTTGTTGTTTCTGACAAAATGGATAAAACAATTACCGTCTTAGTTGAAACACACAAAAAACACGCTAAATATGGAAAACGTGTTAAATACATCAAAAAATATAAAGCACACGATGAAGAAAACGTTGCTAAAGTTGGAGATTTAGTTGCAATTGAAGAAACTAGACCATTATCCGCTACAAAACGTTTCCGTTTAGTAAAAGTCGTTGCTAAAGCAGAAGATGTTAAGTAAGAAAGGAGATTAAGTTATGGTTCAAAATGAAACAAATATGGTTGTCGCTGACAACTCAGGTGCTAAATCAGTCCGTATCTTCCGTCTTTATGGCGGTTCTAAAAGAAAATCTTCATCAATAGGTGACATCGTATTATGCTCAGTTAAATCAGCAATTCCTAATGCTAAAGTGAAAAAAGGTGATGTTGTTAAAGCTGTCATCGTAAGAACTAAAAAAGGAATTAATAGAGAAAACGGTTCATATATCGCATTTGACGATAATGCAGTTGTCTTAATTAATGAAGATGGTTCTCCACGTGGAACACGTGTCTTTGGACCTGTTGCTCGTGAACTTCGTGATAAGGGAGAAGGATTTATGAAAATCGTTTCTCTTGCAATTGAAGTATTATAAGGAGGAAATGAAATGAAAATTAAAAAAGGTGATAAAGTAATCGTTATCGCTGGTAGCGATAAAGGTACTGTTGGAACAGTTCAAAAAGCATTTCCAAAATTAAATAAAGTTGTTGTTGAAGGTGTTAATGTTCATAAAAAACATCAAAAACCAACTCAAAAGAATCCTGAAGGATCAATCGTCGAAATATATGCTCCAATTGATGTTTCAAATGTTGCAATTTACGACGCAAAAGAAAAGAAAGCAAGTCGTGTTGGATATCAATTTGTTGATGGTAAAAAAGTACGTATCAGCAAAGCTAGCAAGACTAAATTAGATTAAGGAGGCTCACCATGTCAGAACAAAAATATGTTGCTCGTTTAAAAGAAAAATATGCGAGTGAAATTGTTCCAGCGTTAGTCAAAAAATATGGCTACACAAGTGTTATGCAAGTTCCTCACATTGAAAAAGTTGTTATTAACATCGGTGTTGGTGATGCTACTGCTAACTCTAAATTGCTTGATGATGCAGTTAATGATTTAACTGTTATCGCTGGACAAAAACCACAAATTACAAGATCAAAGAAATCTATTGCTTCTTTCAAATTAAGAGCTGACCAAGCAATTGGTTGTAAAGTTACTCTTAGAGGACAAAGAATGTATGAATTCTTAGACAAATTAATTACAATTACATTACCTCGTGTTAGAGATTTCCGTGGTGTTAGTAAAAATGCTTTTGATGGTAGAGGAAACTACACATTAGGTGTTAAAGAACAATTAATTTTCCCAGAAATCAATTATGATAAAGTTGGAAAATTAAGAGGTATGGATATTGTTATCGTTACAACGGCTCAAACTGATGAAGAAGCTTATTCACTTCTTGAATTAGTCGGTATGCCGTTTGCTAAGTAGGAGGAAAGAATAATGGCAAAAACAAGTATTAAAGTTCGTTGCGCCCGTCCACAAAAATATAAAGTTAGAGAATATACAAGATGCTCTAGATGCGGACGTCCTCACTCAGTTATTTCAAAATTCGGTGTATGCCGTATTTGCTTAAGAGAATTAGCTTATAAAGGCGAAATTCCAGGAATGAAAAAAGCATCTTGGTAGAAGAAGGGAGACAAGAATATTATGTCAATGACAGATCCAGTAGCAGATATGCTCACAAGAATTCGCAATGCGAATGCTAATAAAGCAGCAACAGTTTCTATGCCTTCTTCAAACCTCAAGGTTCATATTGCTGAAATTTTAAAAGAAGAAGGATTCATTGTTGACTTTATGGTTGATGATGGAACAAAAAAAGTATTAACAATTACTTTAAAATACACAGAAGATGGTACACGTGCTATCACTGGTTTAAAGAGAATTTCAAAACCAGGTTTACGTGTTCACGCTTCAGCTGATAAACTTCCACGTGTTTTAAATGGCTTAGGTATTGCATTAATTTCAACTTCACAAGGTTTAATGACTGATGCAAATGCTCGTAAAGCAAAAATCGGTGGCGAAGTTGTCGCATATGTTTGGTAAGGAGGAGGCTAATTTATGTCACGTATTGGTAAAAAAGTCATCGTTCTTCCTACAAATGTTACAGTAACAATTGATGGCTCAAAAGTTACTTGTAAAGGTCCTAAAGGCGAATTAAGTCGTGAATTTAATCCAAGTTTCACATATGAAATTGATGGACAACACTTAACAGTTGTTAGACCTAACGATACAAAAGAAATGAAAACATTACATGGTACTACAAGAGCATTACTTGCAAATATGGTCCATGGTGTTTCTGAAGGATTTTCTAAAAAATTACTCATCAATGGTATCGGATATCGTGCTGCGATGAGAGGTAAAACTTTAGTTTTAAATATGGGTTATTCCCACGAAGTATTAATTGAACCAGTTGATGGAGTAGAATACAAAGTATTTGAAAATTCTGTTGGATCAAATAAAACTCAAGGTATTGAAGTTTTAGGTATCGATAAACAAAAAGTTGGCCAAATGGCTGCTGAAATCAGAGCGGTTCGTGAACCTGAACCTTACTTAGGTAAAGGTATTAAGTACGAAAATGAAGTTATCCTCCGTAAAGAAGGAAAACGTGCTGGTAAGAAGTAGTAATTTGCTCAAATAAGGAGAAATAAGAACTATGATTAATAAGGAATCTAAAAATGTAAGTCGTGTCAGACGTCACTTACGTGTAAGAAAGAAAATCTCTGGCACTGCTGATTGCCCACGTTTGAGTGTATATCGTTCAAATAAGCATATTCATGCACAAATTATTGATGATGTTAAAGGTGTAACACTTGCATCTGCATCATCACTTCAATTAAAATTAAATAATGGTGGTAATATCGAAGCTGCTAAGAAAGTTGGCGAAGCTGTTGCTAAAGCTGCTCTTGAAGCAGGAATTACTACTGTTGTATTCGATCGTTCTGGCTATGTTTACCATGGACGTATTGAAGCATTAGCACAAGCTGCTCGTGAAGCAGGCTTAAAATTCTAGGAGGATAGTAAAATGGCAGAAGAAAAAGTTGTAGTTACTGAAGAAGTAGCGGAAAAAGCTCCTGAGCAAAAAGCTCCTAGAGGAAAAAAGACTAACGGAAAAGGACCACGTAAATTTAATAAAAACGCTCCTAAACGTGAAGAAAAACAATATGAAGAAAGAGTTGTTGCTATCAACCGTGTTTCTAAAACTGTTAAAGGTGGACGTCACATGCGTTTCTCTGCTTTAATTGTTATCGGTGATGGAAAAGGTAATTTCGGTTTCGGAACTGGAAAAGCTGGTGAAGTCCCAGAAGCAATTAAAAAAGCATTAGCAGCTGCTAAAAATAATATGTATCACATTAACATTGTTAAAGGTGGTACAGTCCCACATGATGTTATGGGTGAATATTCAGCATCAAAAGTATACTTAAAACCTGCTAAAGAAGGTACTGGTATCATCGCTGGTGGTCCAGTTCGTGCTGTATTAGAACTTGCTGGTATTAAGAATATTTTCTCAAAGGTCTATGGTTCAAGAACACCAATCAATTGTATTCGTGCAACTGTTAATGGCCTTAATTCAATGAAAACAGTCGCTCAAGTTGAAGCGATTCGTAAATAGGAGGTAACTCATTATGAAACTTAATGAATTAACTTTTACTTCTGGAGCAAGATATGTTGCTAAAAGAAAATGCCGTGGATTAGGCTCTGGAAAAGGAAAAAATGGTGGATCTGGTGTCAAAGGTCAAAAATCTAGAAGTGGTGGCGGAGTTCGTCTTGGATTTGAAGGTGGACAAAACCCATTATATAGAAGACTTCCAAAAAGAGGATTCCACAATTTCACTACTGTTGAATACGCTATTGTTAATGTTAGCGATTTAAACAAGTTTGAAGATGGCACAAAAGTTACTCCAACTCTTTTAATTGAAGCTGGTTTAGTTTCAAAAGAAAAAAATGGTGGAGTTAAAATATTAGGAAATGGAAAATTAGAACGTAACTTAACTGTTTGCGCTAATAAGTTTTCTAAATCTGCAGAAGAAGCAATTAAAGCTGCTGGTGGTAGCATAGAGGTTCTCTAATATGAAGAAACTCGTAGCCATATTTAAAAATAAAGATATTCGTGATCGTATTCTATTTACTCTTGGAATAATATTGATCTTTAGAATTGGTGCGTCTATTTCTGTTCCTGGTGTTACGATTTCTAAAGATGCAATGGACACAACAAATGTCCTTGCTTTGATGAATTTAATGGGTGGTGGTGCTTTACAAAACTTCTCATTGTTTGCTTTGGGGGTATCTCCATATATTACTTCATCAATTATTATTCAATTATTGTCGATGGATGTTCTTCCTGCTTTGACTGAGTTATCTAAACAAGGTCAAACAGGTCGAAAAAAAATCGAAATGGCTACTCGTTATTTAACACTAGTTCTTGGTGCGGTTCAAGCATATGGTATAACCGTTACAATGCAAAACTCATCATCAATAACTCTAAATGATACAAGCTTTTTAGGATATGCAAAAATTGTTATATTCTTGATTGCTGGGTCAATGTTAGTAATGTGGATGGCTGACCAAATTACTTCTAAAGGTATCGGAAATGGTGTTTCAATGATTATTTTCGTTGGAATTATTGCTTCTTTACCTACACAAATCTATAGCGCACTTGCATATTTCTTTGGAACTGAACTTGCAACTGGTGATGAAGCCTTAATTATTCAAGGTGCAGTTAAAGTCTTACTTTATATACTGGCATATCTAGTAATTATCTTATTTGTTGCTTTTGTTGAAAAATCTATTAGAAAGATTCCAGTTCAACATTCTAATAAAGGTGGCGCTTTAAATGCAAAAGTTAATAACACATCATTCCTTCCTATTAAGATTAATAGTGCCGGAGTTATCCCTGTTATCTTTGCTTCCTCATTAATGATGGCACCAGCTGTTATTATAGGATTCGCAGTAACTAATACAAATGAAGTTACTGATACGATTACTCAAATATTTACTAATTCTGCGTTAGTTAAAATGCCTTGGTTCAATGGTGGAACATGGTATATGCCTTGGGGATTAATAATTTATATTGTTCTTACCTTTGCATTCTCGTTCTTCTATTCTAACTTAACAATTAACCCAGAAAGACTTGCGGATGATTTCCAAAAGAGTGGTTCATATATTCCAGGTATTAGACCAGGAAATGAAACACAAAGATATATTCAAAAAGTATTAAATCGTGTTACTTTTATTGGTGCGACAGCTTTAACATTAATTGCTGCTTTACCAGTAGTCTTAACACTTTGTAATGTTGTTCCTCAATCACTTGCATTGGGTGGAACAGGTATGATTATTGTTGTCGGTGTTGCTCTTGAAACAATGAGTCAAATTGATGGTTTACTTGCTTCAAATGAGCACGCAAATGTTATTTAGGAGATATTAATAATGCATAATATGATTATTATGGGACCTCCAGGAGCTGGTAAAGGTACTCAATCTGAAAAAATTCTTGCTCGTTATAAAGTCCCTCACATTTCTACAGGTGACATGTTTAGAACAGCAATTGCTAATAAAACTGAATTAGGATTATTAGCAGAATCATATATCAAAAAAGGAATGTTAGTTCCTGATGAAGTAACAATCGGTTTAGTTAAAGAAAGACTTTCTAAACCTGATTGTAAAAATGGTTATTTACTTGATGGCTTCCCTAGAACAATTGCTCAAGCAGAAGCTTTGAAGGTTTTAACAAAAGATATTGCAAGAGAAGTTAATGTTGTAATTAACTTAGCTTGTGATCCTTCTGTATTAATTAGTAGAATTTCTGGAAGAAGAGTTTGTAAAAACTGCGGGAATTCATATCATGTTGTCACTAAAAAACCTTTAGTTGATGATGTATGTGACTCTTGTGGTGAAACTTTAATTCAAAGACCTGATGATACAGAAGAAGCATTAAAGGTACGTTTAGATGCTTATGAAAATCAAACTAAACCTCTTATTGATTATTATGCAAAAGAAGGTTTGTTAAAAGAAGTTAATGGTTTACAAAGCATTGATGATGTCTTTAATGATATAACAAATATTCTTGAAGGCAAATAGACAAATGATAATTATCAAATCACAAAGAGAAATTTCATTGATGCGTGAAGCAGGTAGAATTGTCGCTAAAGTATTTGAAGAATTAGAAAAAATTATTGTTCCTGGCGTCACAACTAAAGAAATCTGTGATAGAGCAGAAAAAGTTATTCGTGACGCTGGAGCAATTCCAGCTTCAAAAGGTTATGAAGGATATCCTGCTGCAATTTGTACATCGGTTAATGATGTTATTGTGCATGGTATTCCAAATAACAAACGCTTAAAAGAAGGCGATATTGTTTCATGCGATGTTGTTGCAACATATCAAGGATATAATGGTGATGCTTGTAGAACATTTAGAGTTGGAAAAGTTTCTTCAGAAACAGACCGCTTGGTTAGAGTTACTGAAGAATGCTTGCTTGAAGGCTTAAAAATGGCTAAACCAGGTAATCACTTATCTGACATCTCATCAGCAATACAAAAATATGCTGAAAGTAATGGTTATTCAATAGTTAGAGAATTCACTGGACATGGAATTGGTAGAGAAATGCATGAAGATCCTGCTATTCCAAATTATGGTGAACCAGGACATGGACCAATTTTAAAAGAAGGTATGACGTTAGCGATTGAACCGATGGTTCTTCAAGGAAAAAAAGATTGCTATATTACTAGTGATGGATGGACTGCGAAGACGAGTGATGGTAAATTAGCATGCCACCACGAAAATACAATCGTGATAACAAAAGAGGGTTATGAAATCCTCACAAAACTTTAATAAAGGAGATTAGTGGATGGCTAAAGAAGATGTCATTGAAGTTGAGGCGGTAGTTGTTGAAACTTTACCTAATACTATGTTTAAAGTAAAGTTAGAAAACGGTATCGTGATGCTTGCCAATGTTTCTGGTAAAATCCGCATGAATTACATTCGCATTTTACCAGGTGATAAAGTTACGGTAGCAATATCGCCTTATGATTTAACACATGGCAGAATTACATTTAGATACAAGTAATGTATCAAATTAGGAGGAATTTATTATGAAAGTAAGACCTTCAGTAAAACCAATTTGTGACAAGTGCAAAGTTATTAAAAGAAATGGCAAAGTTATGGTCATTTGTGTTAATCCAAAGCACAAACAAAGACAAGGTTAATTTTAGGAGGAAATGAAAAATGGCACGTATTGTTGGTGTAGATATACCAAATGATAAGCGTGTAGTCGTATCTTTAACTTATATTTATGGTATCGGACCATCAATTGCTAAAAAAGTTTTAGCAGCTTGTGGAATTTCTGAAGATATCAGAGTTAAAAATTTAAGTGAAGAACAACTAACAGCTATTAGAAGCGAAATTAGTAAAATTAAAGTTGAAGGTGACTTAAGAAGAGAAGTCTCAATGAATATTAAGCGTCTTCAAGAAATCGGATGCTATAGAGGTATCCGCCATAGAAAAGGTCTTCCTGTACGCGGACAAAGAACAAAAAATAATGCTCGTACAAGAAAAGGACCAAAGAAAACGATTGCTAATAAGAAAAAAGCAACCGCTTAATGTAGAAAGGAGATATGATTTATGGCAGCAAATAAAAAAGCAGCAGCTCCTCGTAAGAAAAAAGTTAAAAGAGCTTTTACTAAAGGTGTTGCACACATTCACTCAACTTTCAATAACACAATTGTTACAATTTCAGACGAAGCAGGTAATGTAATTGCTTTGTCTTCTGCTGGTGCAATGGGTTATAAAGGTGCTAAAAAATCTACACCTTTCGCCGCTCAACAAGCAGCTGAAGCATGCGCTAAAGTCGCTGTTGATCAAGGTTTAACTGCGGTTGATGTTGATGTTAAAGGACCTGGTCCTGGACGTGAATCAGCTTTAAGAAGTTTACAAGCAGCTGGTTTACAAATTCAAACAATTACTGATACGACACCTATTCCACATAATGGTTGTCGTCCACCAAAACGCCCACGTGGTTAGTATGGCGAATTTGAAGTAAAATAAATTTTCAAAAATTCAAATGAACCAGGGAGGAAAATCAATGAAAAAATTTGAAAAACCAGAATTCAACATTGCTACATATGATGTAGAAACAAATGTTGGAAAATTCTCAATTGAACCACTCGAGCGTGGATTTGGTACAACTCTTGGTAACGCTTTAAGAAGAGTATTATTATCTTCTCTTCCAGGTGCTAGCGTATTTGCTATTGAAGTCGAAGGAGCTCGTCATGAGTTCTCTTCACTTGATGGTATCAAAGAAGACGTTACTGAAATCATTCTTAATTTAAAACAATTAGTTTTAAAAATTGATGAAGATTCAGAAGCAACACACAAATTATATGTCGATATTAAAGGACCAGCTGTTGTTAAAGCTGGTGATATTCAATGTCCAGCAGGTGTTAAAGTTATAAATGAAGACCTTGTTTTAGCTAATTTAAATGAAGAAGGTCATTTAGTTATGACAATCTATGCTAGAAATGGCAGAGGTTATGTTACTGCTGAGGGAAATAAAAACAAAAATTTCCCAATTGGTATGATTCCAACAGATTCTAATTATTCTCCAATTACGAAAGTACAATATGATGTACAAGCATCTCGTGTTGGACAAAAAACATCTTATGATCGTTTAGATATGGAAATTACCACAAATGGTTCTATGCTTCCTCAAGAAGCTATTTCACTTGCAGCAAAGATTTTAGTTTCTCATTTTGAGTTATTTGTTGGATTAACAGAAATTGCTCAATCAACTGATGTATTAGCTGATAAAGTTGAAGAACCTAAGAATAAATATCAAGATATGACAATCGATGAACTCGATCTTTCTGTACGTTCTTATAACTGCTTGAAGAGAGCATCAATCGCAACAGTTATGGAATTAACACAAAAGACTGAAGAAGACATGATGAAAGTCAAAAATCTTGGTAAAAAGTCTCTCAAAGAAGTTAAGGAAAAATTACAAGCAATTGGCCTTGGCTTTAGAGAATATGAATAATAGGAGGCCAAATGGGTACTACAGGACGTAAAAATGTTCATGGTAAAGGCGGTGTACGTTTTAAAACTGGCTTTACTGCAAGTAAGAACAAATCATTATTAAGAAATTTAGTTACTGATTTAATTCAATATGGCAAAGTTGAAACTACTTTAGCAACTGCTAAAGAATTATCAAAACTTGCTGATAGATTAGTAACATATGGCAAGAAAGGTGACTTAAATTCTCGTCGTTTAGCAGCAGCTATCATTAGAAATGAACAAGCTGGAGATGTCACTGCTCTTAAAAAATTATTTGATGAAATTGCTCCTTCTTATAAAGAACGTAATGGCGGATATACTTCTGTTTTAAAAACAGGTATTCGTAAAGGCGACAATGCACCTACAGCATTAGTTACTTGGGTTAAATAATTTTAAAATAATCTTAATAGAGGATGTTAAAAAGCAAAATTGGGTGCTTACATCCTCTTTTTTTGTGACTCTCTTAAATAAAGTGTGGTTTAAAAAAAATAAATACCAAAAAAACTCTTAAAAGTTATGGGGTCAAAGAAAGACAAAAGGGGTACGTGAAAACGTATCCTTTTAACATGGAATTAATCATTTCTCAAAATAAGCAAAGCTCTTTTTCTAAAGTGGGAAAAATTATGACAAGCAAAAACGACTGAAGAATATTGCTAATTAGATTATTAGCATCTTCAGCAGGACCATTAGAAATATTAGTATAACCTTTATGTATGGATAAAGTGTGAGCAATACCAATCTGCCATTTTTGATAAGTATCAGTAACTTGCATCATGATATTTACAAATTAATTTAAAACATAGAAGAAAATGTACTAGAATTCATTTGGTAAACCTTCTTAAGATGTTTATGTAGCAATTACATTTTAAAATGGTTACTTTTTAAAAATTCAGTTAGGGTAGTTTTTATATATTTAGTAATTAATAATATATAAAATGCACATGCATGCACGCGCATGTATGCGCGCATAATGCGAGAAGAAGGAAGGAAAGAAAAGAAAAAAACAAAAAAATAAAAAAAGATAAAAAAACAGTAGACAAAGGAAGAACAATGTGATTAAATAGATAAAGTCAGCGAAAGAAAGAGAAAAAAAGCTAAAAAAATATTTAAAAAAATATTTAAAAAAGTTAAAAAAAGTAGTTGACAAGATAATAACAAATAGGTTATTATAAATAGGCTGTCGCGAGGAGAGAGCGAGGCAGCAACTGATCTTTGAAAACTAAGCAGAAAAATAAACAAACAACGTCAATAAAATTTAAGTAAAAAATAAAAACCAGATATAGACGGCCAGGAAACAAAAGAAACAAACAAAAAAATATAAATTTTGAGAGTTTGATCCTGGCTCAGGATGAACGCTGGCGGCGTGCCTAATACATGC
>ERZ1106952.185-NODE-185-length-38747-cov-4.787579_pt1 | contig 38747 bp, 30 predicted proteins | sample MGYA00403677_ERZ1106952 | MGnify/ENA primary metagenome ERZ1106952 (study PRJEB35170, sample SAMEA104062415) | human gut metagenome | biome: human gut; feature: human-associated habitat; material: faeces | place: Denmark | collected 2012-05-14 ...
AAAAACGGAGGTAATCAAAAGAATTGGAAAACAGAATTACAGGCAGAAGTCCGGATCGTATATCGGACGAAGAAGTGGATTTGAGGGAAAATCCGTCGGCAATCGAACTGTGCGAAGAGGTAAAACGGTTGACGGCGGAAACGCGGGAAGCATTATTAGAGCAAGCCTTAGCGGTATCGAACGAGAAATGCAACGCCTTAATTTCGCGGCTGAATGCGCGGGTGGAGGACTTGACGCAGCAAGTGAGGAGCGTAGAATGGACGAACGACGCGCTCGTGATGAGGCTGAAAGAAGACGTAGAGCAGCTGACGAAAGATATGAAAGAGGACAATCGGAACTTATTGTCGAGTCTGCGGATAACGCTTCAAAGGATAACGGAAACGGTAACGGAAATACAACGGCAAATAAGTACAACTATGGTAAAGGCGACTGACGAGGCGACGGCGTTATTAAAAGAGAGAATCACGCTTGCCGCGGACGACGCTTCCGAAGTAATCGACGCGCACGCGAAAGAACTTACGAAAAAGGTGCAAAGTCTCGAAAAAGAGGTGGATAAAGCGAAAGAAGAAATCTATTACGAGCGAGGCTTTCGGAAATTCTTTTTCTGGCTGACGCCGGTATTATTGATTGCGCAGGGAATCTTGACGGTAATTTTGCTATTGAGATAGCGGCGAAGAGTTTTCAGGAGGATAAAAACGATTGACAAATCTCTAAAAACGATATATAGTATATATACGATATTTATTTTCGGGAGATTGTTATGGTAAAAAGAAAAGAGGACACTCCGCAAAGAGTTGCCAATAGAAAATATGAAGAAAAAAATAAAAATAAACGTAAACAAACGAGTGGTAATTTTCAGACGATGATACCGCGCGATTTGTTCGACGAAATCAATGCGTTTCTGAAAGAACGTAATATGACAAAAGTGGACTTTATCAGAACGGCATACGAAATAATGAAGTCCGAAAACAACGGAACACATAATTGATTGTGGCTTATCCAACCCGTGATATCGGGAATCAATAAGGAGATATTGTGTGATAGGAGAGGCCGTGCTTTTCTTTCCGTTAAAAGTACGGCAGGGAAAATAATTATGGCACCGCCACGGAGAGTAGTCGGGGAAAAATAATAAATAAAAGTGTAAATGCAGACAGAAATCCCGGGCGGCGCAACCTATATAAAACACAAAAATTTTAAGGAGACTTGAACGAGCAGAAATTAACAACAAAACAGTATGAGAAAGAAGAAAAAGGCAAACAACAAAAACTCCCCGAGGCGGGAGAGAAATTCGATTCTTCGCAGTTGAATACCGACGTATTCAATACAGTTATCGCTTTCAGAATGCTTGAAATTATGCGGAATAACGGATTGATTGACGAAAGCGAGTATGCAAAGGTCGAGAAAAAGCGCGCCCGCTACAAGGGGAACGTGATAGACAAAAGAAAGACAAAAAAGGCGGTGATTCAATATGATTGAAAACGGTATGATAATGCCGACAGACGTAAACTTCGACCGTAAAAGACAGCGGAAAGTTGTATTTTACGGGAGGGTAAGTACGGAAGACGAGTAAACATAGGGGAAACAATCAAACAGCAAGTTCGTAAATATTTAAAAATACTGAAGAAAGTGGTCAAACGACGCTATTTTTCATGCGAGGATGCGTGTTTCGGCTTGAAATAATCTTGAAAATATAGTATAATAAAAATGGAAAAGTGTAAGATCGGAGGGATTGACAGGCTATGCCGAAAAGATTTGAAGAATTGATCGCTCAAGGCGAAGGAATATCGATTGAATTCAAAGAGTGTAAAGACGCTTTGCCGAAAAACGTGTTTGAAACGTTATGCGCATTTCTGAATCGTTTCGGCGGAGATATTTTTCTCGGTTTGAAAGATGACGGCACCATTATCGGCGTCGATAAAGACAAATCGAAAAAGATAAGAGCAGATTTTGTATCCGCGATGAACAATCCGCAGAAAATATTTCCGACGGTGTATTTGCCAGTCGATGAGTTTGAATTAGACGGCAAAACGATTTTACACGTTTACGTTCCGGAGAGTTCACAGGTGCATAACACTAACAGACGGATTTTCGACAGGAACGAAGACGGCGATTTCGATATTACGGATAATACCGATCTCGTTGCGGCAATGTATATCAGAAAACAATGCGAATATACGGAAAATACCGTTTTCCCGTATGCGACGGAAAATGACCTGAAACAAGACCTTATCGACCGTGCGCGTATTATGGCGACAAACAGAAACCCTCATCATCCGTGGGAGCGAATGACGAACGAAGAAATTTTGCGTAGCGCGGGGCTGTATAAGAAAAATCTTCAGACGGGCGAAAGCGGATATACGCTTGCGTGTATTCTGCTTTTCGGAACGGACGAAGCGATTCTATCGGCGTTGCCGCACCATAAAACGGACGCAATCTATCGTGTGAAAGAAACGGACAGGTATGACGACAGGGACGATATTCGTTGTAACCTGATTGAAAGTTACGATCGGCTTATGGCTTTTATCGAAAAGCACGTGGACGATAAGTTTTATATGGAAAACGAAATCCGCGTAAGCGCGAGAAATAAACTGTTTCGCGAAGTTGTTGCGAATATGCTGATTCACCGCGAATATTCCAACGCATATCCCGCAAAACTTATCATCGAAAAAGATTGCGTAAGAACGGAAAACGGCAATAAGGCGCGCGGCCTCGGAGCGATAAGTTTAACGGATTTCGTGCCGTATCCGAAAAATCCCGTAATCGCATCTGTTTTTAAGGAAATCGGCTGGGCGGAAGAACTCGGTTCGGGCGTGAGAAATATCGTAAAATACAGCAAAGTGTATTCGGGAACGATTCCCGAATTTATCGACGGCGACGTATTCAAAACGAAAATCTCGTTGAATGGTACTGTAAATGGTACTGTAAGTGGCACTGTAAATGACACTGTAAACGTCGATGTAAATTTATCGGAAACCGAGAAAGCGGTGCTGGATTGTATAAGAGATAACAATTCCATCGGCGTTGCGGAAATTGTCAGTCGGACAGAAAAAGGAAGAAGCACTATCATGCGCTCTATCAAATCTTTAAAAGAAAAAGGATTTATTCGGCGCGTCGGTTCGGATAAAACGGGCAGTTGGGAAATTCTCCGATAACGGCGAAAAAAATAAAAAATTTTATTAACTATGACAACCGCTGACATATTTAATGTGCTAAAATAGAACGAACGAAGAGATTTACAGGAGAAAAACGTAAATGAAAAACATTACTAAAGTGCAATCAATAGAGCCTAACATCGCCGATTTGGCTAACGGCTGGTTGAAATCATATAGATTGAATTATAAACTCGAACAGGAGTCGCTTAATTCAGAAATAGATCAGGCTCTTAACGAATACGTTTCAAAAAGCGGTGGCGTCGGAGGGAACAGACCCGATGTTAAATTGTTGTTGCAAGATAATAATCTTGTAAGTTACCCTAAAATTTTGTGAAGGGTTCAAATGCTGAACTCTTATTGTTGGTAAAAGTTTTATATAAAAAAATTGCCGAGTGTTCAAATGGTGAACACTCGGGAGTGATATATTCGAAATATAAGCAAGAAAATTAAAAAAGTTTTCTCGTGTCACACAATGGGGGTGTTGCGGGAATTATATAATTTTCTTGTAAAAATCTTTTTCGTTTGACAAAATGGTGGTAAAGCAAGATTGATAAAATAAAACTACAAAATAATTTTCCGATATATCACCCATGCTGGATTTATCCGTGATTCCGAGTAATATTATGGGTATGCTCGTGGCGGCTTTGGAGAAGGAAATAACGAGAATTATGGAAGAAGGTAAAGCGGGATAGATAAACAATCTATATTAAAGAGCCGAAACTTAAAAACAATCAAAAACGCATATAAAATCATTAAAAACAAAAACGTATGGCGATTGACGGTTTGCGATGAACGGTGATACAATATAAATAAAAGGAAATTCGATAAAGCAGACCGGAGTTCGGACGAAGAACATATCGGAATTAAACAAACAGGAGAAAAAGATGAAAGATATAAAACTTGTAAACAAACGTATTCTGATAGACAAGTCGAAAATAATCTACGACAAAAACCTCGACGAAACGTGGCGGGACGATTGGCTCGTAATGGCGGGGGAGTGGACGTGCGAGGACGGATGCCTTATCGGCGTGGAGCGCGGAAACAAAGGCGGAGTTTTGTTCTATAAGGAAGAATTCGACGGCAAAAACGTTATGCTTACGTGCAGAATAAGTTCCGTTCTTCCCGCGACGCGCGACGTAAACGGTATTTTTTGCGCCGGATGGGACGAAAAAACCGATTATCTTTCGGACTATTACGTTTGCGGTCTGAACGGTTGGTACGACAATAAAGCGGGAATCGAGGGATGCAAAGCCGGCGTGGGCGATTTTTGCGGAATGTCCGCGACGTCTTATCGTTACGAGCCCGGAAAGGAAATAGAATTCACTTTCGGAGCGGTCGATGGGCATTGTTTTATGGTGGTGGACGACATGCTTGTCGCCGAGCATCTCGACGGGATTCTGAAACTCAGAAAAGGTCACATAGGCTTTTCGCCGTATTGCACGATACTTAAAATCCGCGATATCGTAATCCGCGAAATCGCGTACGAGAAATTCCAGCAGTCATACGACCCGGAGTTCTGAGACAGATGAAAAAATATTTGATGAAAGACAATCGCGACGGATCGGAAGCGGTCTACGAAACTTCGGTCGGGATATCCGAAACGGATACGGAGATAACGTTCGCGTTCGACGCGAAACATTCCGGATTTTATTGTCCGTATCACGAATATAACGAAATTCATTCGTGCGGAGACGCGGTAGAGGTGCTTATAGGGACGGATCCCGGGCGCGGTAAATATTACGAGATCGAGGTAAGCCCGGAAAACGGGAAAATGCTCGCTCTTATGCGGTATCTCGGCACGGACGGCGAGGGCAAAGTGAAACTCGACATCGGTTTTATCGACGAAAGTAAATGTTTTTTTCGTTCGTCGGTAACAAGAACGTCGGACGGTTACGTCGCCGTTATAACGATAAACAAAGACAAGGCGGGATTAAACGGGGACGGAGTTTACTTTAATGCGTATCGTCTCGAAACGGACGGAGGCGAGCAGGAAAAACACCTGTTCGCGCTCAATCCGACGATGTGCGGAAAGTTCCATGTTCCGTCGAAGTACGTGTATCTTAAAGATTTCGTGTAGTATAAAAAGAAGGCTTCTGTCGTAAGAGCCTTCTTTTCGGTTAAAACACGGATACGCGGTATCTGGCTGCGTATTGCGACGGGGTAAGCCCCGTTTTTTCTTTAAAAAACACGCAAAATCTCGAATGAGTCGCATAACCTATGCTCGTGGCGATCGATTCGTGGGAGTAAGTCGTTCCGACAAGCAGTCTTTTGGCGTAGGCAAGTCGTTTTTCCTTGAGGTAATTCGACGGCGTTACGCCGGTTTCTTTTTTGAAAACGGCGTTGAGATGAGAATACGAATAGTTGGTTTTTGCTATCAGGTCGTCGAGGTGCAGCGCAAGATTTTCGGGCTTTTCGAGCAGAGCGATAAAACTGCTTACGCCGGCAGAGTACGTCGTTTTTCTTTGTTTGTTGTCAAGAGATAATATTATTTCGTTGACAAAAGCAAGCAAAAACATATCGCAAGTTGTGGTGTATGTTCCGTCGGCGGCGGATACGAGGTAGTGATCCGAAATTGATTTAATGTACTTTTCGTCCGTCTTGGATAAGCAAATTTCGATATAGTCGAGCGAGAGCAAATCGGATAGCGAGCCTGCGGCGAGAAGGTTAAAAAGCATTAAAAAATATTCTTCTTTCACACAGAAAGTTATATAGGTGGAGCGTTTCGTGTTTTCGCGCGTGCAGTGCGTGTCGTCCGGTCGGAGAACGCAAAGAGTCCCGGCTTTTATAACGCGTAACTCTCCGTTGATTTCATGCGTGTATTCGCCCGAAGTGACGTATATAAACTCCCAGTATCCGTCGTGACTGTGCAAAATCGGATAATCGCCCGTTCTGAAATAGAAATACGCCTCGCTGTCGGACGGCATTTGCAGTTTTGTCATGGTACACCCCCGTACACCGATATTTTATCACTTTCTTCGGGGTTTGTCAATTGCGATTGACGAACGAAGAAAATATTTTCGCACGGAACGTCGAAATAAGCAAAAAAAGAAATAAAGCCAGTAAAAAAAGTATTGAAACGAAACAACCAAAAGGTTATAATAAAGAAGGTAACAGTCGGAAAGTTTGCTTTTCGCAATTTAAAATTTTACTTACGGAGCGAAAATTATGAGAAAATCGTTTTTTAAAAAACTTGTAAGCGCGATACTTGCTTTTTCCGTTATCGTGTCGGTTTGCGCGTGCGGGAAAGACTCCGGCGGCGGCAACAACAAGAAAAAGTACGACCCGAACAAAACGCAGATTCAGGTATTTGTATATCTTGCCGGATACGGCGACGACTGGCTTTACAGTCTCGAAAACGCGTTTGAGAAAAAATACGCGGATCGCAGTTTCGAGGACGGTAAAACGGGCGTTCAGGTATGGCATACCGGCGACATGAAAGATTTCAACGCTACGGAAATACAGCAGAGCAAATACGATATCTTCTTCCTCGAAAACGGACAGTACTATTCGCTTCTCGGCGATACGCTCGAGGATCTTACGTCCATAGTTACCGGCACGAACACCGACGGCAAGACGATTCTTTCCAAACTCGACGAGCAGCAGGTCGATTATTTCGGCGTAATGCAGGACGGCGAACGCCACTTTTACGCGTTACCGTCCGACGTGGGCGATTACGGACTTATCTATAACGTAGATCTGTTCGAAAGCAAGGGATACTACATAGCCGACGATAAGTCCGGCGGTTTTGTTATCGGCGACGATAAATCCGCTCGCAAAAGCGCGGGACCAGACGGCGAATACGACACCGACGACGACGGGTTGCCCGCAACGTACGACGAGTTTTACGAACTTTGCGACGAAATCAAAAACGGAAACGATATTCCGCTTTGCTGGCCCGGAAAATATAAGGAGCAACATCTCGGCGGATTGATGAATAACCTTATCTCAAATTACGAGGGCGTCGAGCAGATGCGTATCAACTACGATTTTGCCGGAACGGCAAACGACCTCGTCGTGCTGGACGGCGAAGGGAAGATTATGTATAACGCAGACGGGTCTGTGAAAACCGAGTCTAAAAAAATTACTACGACTAACGGATACGACGTTGCGCGTCAGGTCGGCAAACTTTACGGAATGGAGTTTATAGACGAAATAATGAAAGCCGACAACGGATACTACTATAAGGATTCGTTTACCGATTCGTACTCGCATACCGACAATCAGGAAATGTTCCTTATGAACGGTACGGAATTCAGCAACGAGAGCAAAACCATAGCAATGCTTGTGGACGGCGTGTGGTGGCAGGAAGAGTCGAAAGACGTGTTCGAATCGATGGCGTCCAACGACGAAAAATACTCGGTGAAGAACCGTAAATTCGGCTGGATGCCGCTTCCCAAGGCAAACGAAGAAAAGATCGGGAGCGAAAACGTTTATACCGATTTCGTCGACGCGCTGATGTGTCTTAAAAAGGGAGCGGGGACGAGAAAAGAAGCCGCGCTCGAGTTTATAAAATTTGCGTGCACGGACGAAATGCTCGTCGATTACACCAAAATTACCGGAGCGGTAAGAGCATACAAATACGATATTCCCGATTCGGCGTTGAGCGATCTTACGCCCTTTGCGAAAAGCATGGTGAATTACGCGAAAAAAGCGAAGAAGGTATACAAATTCTCGTCGAGTCAGTTCTACAACGACAACATAGGCGCGTTTGACGACGACGCTCTGTACTCGGTATACGATGATAACGGAAATATCCGCAAAAACGTCGTGTCCGGAATAAGAGAGGGCAAACTTACGGGCGAACGCTTCTTCGAGAAAAATTTCGCGTACTTCAAAAACCACAGTTTCTGGAGATAATCGGTTTACTCCGATGTCGTTCCGGACGCAACGGGGTTTTCCGACGATCCGACGAAAGGAAAATGGAAATGCATAAATTTAAACTAAAATCGTTCAGAAGCGCGCGGAGCATGTGGTTTTACATAGGCTTTATGGCGTTGCCGATGTTACAGTTCGTTATATTTTATATAGGCGTAAACGTAAATTCGGTTCTTCTCGCATTCAAAGACATTACGTTTACCAACGGCGCGTATTCGTTCGGCTGGACGTTTTCTAACTTTACGAAATGGTTTACGGACGTAAACGAGTTTGCGTTGCTGAAGCAAACGTTACTCGTCTCGGTCAAATCGTATTTTATAAACCTGTGTTTCGGCGTGCCGCTCGGATTGTTTTTCGCGTATTACATATTCAAAAAATTACCCGGCGCGATGTTTTTCAGATTTATGCTGTTTTTGCCTTCGATAATATCCAGCATAGTCCTCGTAACCGTGTATATGTGTTTTACCGATTACGTGGTTCCTGAACTTCTCGATAAGATCTTCAGAGTAACGATGGAGACGTCGCTTCTTTCCGGAAAAACGCGGTACGCAACCGTTATGTTCTACAATCTGTTCGTAAGTTTCGGGACTACCGTCCTTCTGTATTCGAACAAGATGTCGAGCATATCTCCCGAAGTCATCGAAGCCGCTCAACTCGACGGAGCGAATTCGGTTCAGGAATTTTTCCGTATCGTTTTGCCGCAAACGTATCCCACGCTGTCGGTGTTTCTCATCTCGGGAGTAGCGGGGATATTCATCAACGAAATAAATAACTTCGCTTTTTTCAAGTATAGTTGGAAATCGGATACGGCGACGCTCGGGTTTTTGATGTATTTCAGAACGCAGAAAGCGAAAGCGGATATAGTTCAGTATCCTCCGCTTGCCGCGCTCGGAATTATAATGTCGGCGATTGCCATTCCGCTTACGTTCGCGGTAAAGAAACTTCTGGCTAAAGTCGGACCGAGCGAAGATTGACGGAGGGCAGCGAATTATGTTAAGCAAAAAGATAAAAGGCGAAGATCGCAAAAGCAGGTTGTCGCCACTTACCGTCGTTATGCTCGTGCTGCTCGTCGCTTATTGCGTGGTGCTTCTCGGACTGATTTTCTGGATGACTATAACCGCGCTTAAAAAGCCGCTCGGTTTCAATACGAACAGAGTAGGATTGCCCGATCCGTGGTACTTCAAAAACTTCGGATACGTTCTCAAAAACGCGCAGATCGAAAAAGAGCAGGGAGTGGTGCCGTTTGCCGAAATAATCCTTAATTCGGTTGTATACGCCGTAGGTTGCGCGGTAGTCAATACTTTTGTTACGATGCTTGTCGCGTATCTTTGCGCGCATTACAAAAATAAATTTTCGTCGTTTGTGTATTCGCTCGTTCTTGTGGTTATGGTGATTCCGGTCGTAGGCAACCAGACCTCCGAACTTCAGACGGCGATCAACCTCGGCATTTACGATTCGATGCTCGGAATGCTGATCATGAGGGCTACGTTTCTGGGTCTTTATTTTCTCGTGTTTCACGAAATGTTCAGATCCGTTCCGTCCACGCTCAGCGAAGCCGCAGAGATAGACGGCGCGGGAGATTTCCTGATAATGGTCCGGATTTATTTCCCGTTGGCGCGCAATACCGCGCTTACCGTATTGCTTATTTACTTTATACAGTATTGGAACAATTTTCAGACGCCGATGCTGTTCGTGCCCAATCATCCGACGCTTGCCGAGTACCTTTTCCGCATAGTTCAGTTGTCGAAAGGAGAGTTCAGCCGCGTTCCGGTTCAGATGTCGGCTGCGCTTATGCTGCTTGCTCCGGTAGCGGTGATATTCCTTTGTTCGCATAAATGGTTGCTCGGCAACCTGTCGATAGGCGGCGTAAAAGGATAAAGACTAATATCGGCGTAATAGCCGTCGGACAAACGATTTCTTCGCGAAAAAGGAGAGAAAATGAGAAGAAAAAACAAAATAGTTGTGATTTTATCCTCAATAGCGGTTGCGATCGGCATTGTTGCCGGCGCAGGCGCTTTGTCCGCCCGCGCAAATGCCGAAACGTGGAGCGTCGCGGATTTTGCCGCCGGATATGTTTACGGCGAAACCGTCGATATTCCGGACAGAACGGTTTCGATCGGAGAAAACTCGACGATCGCGCTATCTACGATAACTTATCCGAGCGGAAAGGTTACGCGCGAAAAACGCGTGCGGCTCGGCGAAGCGGGCAACTGGACGGTAAGATATTACGCCGAACTTGACGGTAAACATTACGCGAAAAACGAAACGTTTTTCGTCGAAGGGCGCGGTTATAACGTAAAGAGTAAAAACAGTTCCGTCGAATGGTCGGATTATACCGATCTCGGAATCACCTCGACGGGCCTTCTGGTAAGACTTGCCAATAAAGACTCGCTTACCTTTACGGGACTTATCGACGTCGGCGACCTTTCGGCTTCGGCTCCGTTCGTCAGCGGGTTCATTACTCCCGATCAACGCGGCGTCCACGATTTCAACAAACTTACTTTTACGCTCACCGACGCGACAGACGATTCCGTTTACGTAAAGTTCGACATAAACCGCAGTCAATTCGGCACGTCGGGATATAACTACGGCTGGGTGTCCGCGGGCGGTAACGGTCAGGATATGGTCGGAATCGAGGGCAGCAAACTGCACGTAAACGATAACGTAGGTACGGATATATCGCTTACTTTCAACGGTCTCAGAAATATCAGCGGTTGGGGAGGAGCGACGGAGCCGGTGGCGGTAAACGCTACGCCGTTTACGCTTGCCTTCGACTCTGCCGCGAAACAAGTATACGCACAGCAAAAACTCGTATCCGATCTCGATTCGTCCAAATTCTATTCGGACTTGTGGAGCGGATTCAGAAGCGGTAAAGTCCGGCTGTCGGTAAGCGCGAGCGGGTATTCGAGCGCAACCGCAAACTTTTGTATTTTGTCGGTTGCCGGCACGAGCGCGGCGGATCTTAAAAACAATTATTTTGCCGACTCCGAAAAGCCGGAAATAACGATCGAAACCGATTACGAAACCATGCCCGACGCCGAAGCGGGAACTCCGTATCCGATTCCTAAAGCCTCCGCTTACGATTATTATTCGGGAGCGACGGAAGTCGTGACGAATGTATTTTACGATTATTATTCCGAAAATCCGGCATCGATCGGCGTGCGCGACGGGAAATTTATCCCTGAAAAACCGGGAGTTTACGCAATAGAGTACGCCGCGATCGACGGATACAAAAACCGGGCAAATAAGGTTTTGTTTGTTCGGGCGAGAGCCGGGATAGCCGATCTTACCATAAATCTGCCCGACGAAATAACTTCGGCGCAACTCGGTAAATTCGTTCCCGCCCATCTTCCCGAAGTAAGCGGCGGCAGCGGCAGGATCGACATCGAGACAGCGGTGATTTTCGGCAACAAACGCACGGTCGTAAACGGCGGTTTTACGCCCGAGAATAGCGGCGAATATACCGTCGAGTTCGTCGCTACCGACTATATCGGAAAAAGAGCGACCGCTTCGTATAAGGTTATCGCAACGCCGGGCGATAAACCGCTGCTCGATACCGACCCCGTACTTATGCGCGTGTATCTGTCCGGCAGCGAGTACGTTCTTCCGGTCGCGTACGCTTCGGATTACTCTGGCGGAAGCAAAGTCGGAGTTCTTTGCGACGTTAAGGTTAAAGATTCGGCAGGCGAAAAAACTTATAAGGCGGGCGACAGATTCACTCCTTCGGTTGCCGCAAACGGCGACGAAATCGAAATTTCGTACGTTGCGAAGGGCGTTGAACTTTATAGGGTTGCCGTTCCGACCATAATCGCGCGAGACGGCAAAAAAGTGTTTATGTCGAATTATCTTTACGGCAAAACCGTAAACGTCGACGTCAGAGACGCGGAGGGCGAAACTCCGTATAAAAACGGGTTGTCAGTTGCTCCCTGCGCCGGCACGGACGTAGCCGGCTGGACGTTTGCAAATCCCGTTCTCGCCGAAGGCGCGGCGGTAGACGTAATGACGATTTCCGGAAAGACGAATTTCGACGGCTTCGTATTTTCGCTCGTTGATCCCGAAAATCCGACCGTTGCCGTGTCGCTGAAAGTCGCGATAAACAGTCGCAGACTCGGAATCGAACACGCCGGCAACGAATACGAACTCGACGTTTCGATCAAGTCGGATTCCAACGTTCGCTTTGCGTACGCCGGCGGAAAATTTTCCGTTACGGCAAACGAAAAAACGCTTTCCGTTCCGGTTGTATATACGGATGACGGCGAGAAATTCGACGGGTTCCCGACGCATAAAGCGTTTATGGGACTTTCGACGACCGGGAACGCGGACGGCGCGAAGTATATGGTTATGAACGTTTGCGACAACGCGCTTTCGTTTCGCAACGCGGATAATTCCGCTCCTTCGTTCTCGATAGTCGGCGATTACGGCGGCAAATGGGCTAAGGGTACTACGTACGTTATCCGCAAAGGAGAGAGCGGCGACGTGTTTGCGCCGTCAACGAAAGTTGCGTTTACGGCGTATAATCCGGACGGAAGCGTCGCTTCGGACGTTAACGGCAAACGACTCGAAAACATCGTTCCCGACGCAGACTATTCGATCGTTCTCGCTTCTTACGGGCAATATAAGATCGAGTATAAAATCGAAGAGGTAAACTGGGTCGGAAAATCCAAGACGTTCACGGTAATCGTAAACGCAATTGACGGCGAAGACCCCATAATAAAATGGACGAGCAAAGGCACGGAAGAGGCAAAAGTCGGCGACGTGATCGTTATGCCGGATTACAGCGTAAAAGATAACTTAACCGAGAGTAAAGATATTGCGGTGTCGGTATACGTCATCAACGCGGAAGGTAGAACCATAGAGCTTGAAGGCGGATCCAATTCGATAAAATGCGAACATGTCGGAATTTATACGTTTATGGTTTACGCTGTGGACAAAGACGGGAACGCTGCTGTTGCGAAATGGCGGGTTAACGTTAAGTAACGGAGGGCAAGCAGATGAAAAAGAATAGAATCATAACGGCGATGCTCGCGGGAGTGCTTGCGTTTTCCTCGCTTTGCGGCTGTGGCGGAAGCAACGCCGATAAAATTCCGGATCCGGTATCGCCCGCTTCGGATATGAAAGCGCATTATGTCGAGGGAATGCTCCACGACGTTAACGTAAATTACGACGAGCCCGTCGGCGACCTGGTAAAAAACGGCGTTACGGAGTACAAAATAGTCGCACCGGCAAAATTCGGAACAGCCGCAAAGTTTGTTTCCAAACATCTTAACGCCGCGACTTCGGCAACTTTCGGGATCGTAAATTCCGACGCCGTCGATCTTAGCGCGGGAAAATATATAGTAATAGGCGATTACGGCGAGATTAAAGAGGCAACGACGGTTCCGTCGCACGACGAACTCGGCAATCAGGGTTACTATATCAAAACCGTAGGCGACGATATGCTTGCGTACTGCACGAGCGAAAACGGCGCGCAACTTACCGCGCTTGCCGTGCTTCGCGCAATCGTCGGGTACGACATGTTAGCCGACGATCTCGTGATATACGAAAGAGACGGTTCTGTCATGCCGGCAACGGAAATTAAAGAAAAGCCCGATTACGAATTCCGTTTTAATGGAAATACCATTTCGGACGAGCAGAAGTACGGCATGGGCTATCTTTCCGACGGCGGAATGATCTCTACGCCGATAGGAAACGTTCATAACCTGTTCGACTTCCTCGATCCGGACGCAAACGGCGAAATCCACAGAAAATGGTTTTCTTCCGATCCGTGGATGGCTCAGCCGTGCTTTACCGCGCACGGGGATCACGACGAGTACGTCGCGCTTGTTGATCATATGGCGGATTATATAATCGAAAATATTCTTAAAAAACATCCGGACGCCGCAAATATGCGTATTTCGCAAAACGACGTCGTGGGTACGCAGACGATAGCGCGTTGCGAATGCGCCGCGTGCAACGCAAGTTTCGATTACTACGGAACTATGGCGGGGGCAATGCTTTCGTTTGCCAACGACATCGCCGGAAAAGTTTACGATTATATCGACGACAACGAACCCGGCAGAGAATTCAATATCGTTATTCTCGCATACGGCGCGACCGTAAAAGCACCGGCGAAACGCAAGGCAAACGGAGAATACGAACTCGACTCCGAAGGCAGAGGAATTCCTCTCGTTCGTCGCGATTTTGACGAAGACGGTCGGGGCGAAGACGTTCTCGACGAAAACGGCAACGGGAAAACGCTTATTTGCGGAAGGGGAGTCGCTTACGAGTACGCAACGTCGCTTGCCAACTGGATTCACTCATATTACGAACCCGAAAACAGAATGTACGCTTCCTACGTCGAGGCGTGGTCGGGACTGAAAGGCGACAAGGACAGTCTTTACGTGTGGTCGTACGAAATCAGTTATATGCAGTATCTGTATCCGTATAACAATTACGAGATACTCGTCGAGAACTTCAGGTACTTCAAACAATACGGCGGAAACTTCATTTATCCCGAAGGAACGTGGGAGAATCCCAACAATCCCGGGTTTGCGAAATTCCGCGATTACGTCAACGGCAAGGCGATGTTCGACGTAAACGTTGATTACAATTCGCTCGTCGAAAAATTCTTCAAGTACTATTTCGGCGAGGCCGGACCTCTTATGCGAAAATACTTCGACGAGGTTCAGTTAAACCTTAAAGACAAAGAGGGTATTACCGGAGGCAGCGTTCTTTCGTACACGCTCGGAAGAGCGGACGTGTGGCCCGAAGGACTTATAACGAGTTGGAATTCGCTTTTCGACGAGGCGTACAAAGTCATCGAAAAGCACTTGTCCGATCCGGAACTGTACGACGCGGTTTACAAACATATCCTTATCGAATCGCTCTTCCCGAGGTACGTACTCTGCACTACTTACGCGCTGTCGTTCAGCAAAACGCAACTTAAAGAGATGAGAAAAGCGTTTGCGGAGGATTTCGAAACGCTCGGCAACACTACTCACGAAGAGCATTACACGATCGACGTGATTTTCTCGACGTGGGATCTTGACTGACGGTGGGGGATAAAGATATGAAAAAAAGATTTTCTAAAATCGCTTTCTTATTCGTTCTTATTTTCGTTCCCGTCATTGTGACGTTCGGATTCTCGGCTTGCTCGTGTTCCGACAAGCCCGACCTCGAACCGCCCGCAAACGTAGCCGTCGTTACGATTAACCGCGAAAGCGCGTCCGTTCCGGAGTACGAAACGATTATGCTGGCGGCAACTGCCGAAAACACAGACGAACCGATAACGTGGACTTCGTCCGACGAGTCCGTCGCTACCGTCGACGGCGGCATTGTATACGGCGTAAAAGCGGGTTCCGCCGCGATTACCGCTTCTGCGGGTGGGGCGAGCGCGACTTGCGCCGTTACCGTCACCGAAACGATAAACGTTCCCGTTATAGCGTTTAACGGAGATATCAGTCTCGAAGAAGGTCAAATTTTTTCGGACGAGATAAAAGTAAAATTCAACGGACGGGACATAACCGACGAGGCGACAATCGAAGTCGCTAGCGCGGGCGAAACGGCAAACGTTTGCACCGTACAAAACGACGCGGACGGAAAGGTCGTTTTTACGGCGGGGAAAGTCGGTACGGCGGAGTTTATCGTCGCCGTTACCGCTCGCGGAATTTACGTAAGCAAGAACGTTACCGTAAGAGTGTCGGAAGCGAACGTAAACGTTTTTCCGGACGGAGACGAAGTTACGGTTACGGAAAACGGTTATGCGGCAACGCTGTCGACTACGACGGACAACGGCAAAAAAACCGAAATTCCTCTGACGTTTACCGCTGTTAAAGGCAATAACGTGACCGAAAAAGCAAATATCGCGTGGGATTTATCTTCCTCGGCTTATGATCCTTCGGTGGCAACGGTATCGGGTACCGGAGGTGAATACGTCGTCCGTAAAGCGGGCGCGGGCAAGACGAAACTCGTCGGTACTTACGTTTCCGGAACAAAAAAGATTCCCGTCGAAATCGAAGTCACGGTAGAGAGAACGTTAAAAAACCTGACGATCGAGACGGTCGTCGAAGCCAACGGGCTCGCGACGTTGCCGATTCACGAGGAAATTTCCGAGACGATCGTCGACGTAACATTGAGGGGAGAATCCGTTTTCGATAGCACGGACGGCGGCGTTATCAACCTGAAAAAAGACAGATTACCCAAAAAGGCCAGCGAATTGGGGCCGGTCTCTTTCGTTGTTTCGACGGAAAACTACGACTACGTGTGCGAAACGGAAATGTATTCGCTCGTAATCGGATCCAAAGCCGATCTGGACGCGTTCGCGGAGGCGGCTCGAGCTAACGGCGACGTAAAAAATACGGGAGTTCTCGACGGGTATTTCGTAATGGACGCAGACGTTTCTTATAACGGAACGTTCGCATCCGTTACCGACTCCGACGAAATATACGAGGCGGCAAGCAAAAACGGCGGCGGCTGGATGACCGGCAGCGCAAAATACGGATTTCGCGGCGTGTTCGACGGAAGAGGTCATAACATCGAAGGACTCACCGTAAGAGCGCGCTCAAACGATTCGTCAAGCGGCGGATTCGTAGGGTATCTTAACGACGCTGGCATCGTAAAAAACGTTTCGTTCACAGATGCCGGACTGTACGAAAACAGCGGGTTTATATGCTCGCTCGGCGGCGGCACGGTGGAAAACGTAAATGTAACGTTTGCGAAAATCGGCGTCGGAAACGCAACGAAGGACTTGTATCACGATAGTAACAATCCGCGTAAAATGGGAGCGTTCTTTACGTTTTTCGCAACCGAGTCGGCTATTGTCCGCAATTGTCTCGTGGACGCGATCGGAGCGGAGATCCATTACGAAATAAACGCGGCAAGATCGGAAACCAACGTTTGTCTCGGTACGGGCGCGAAAAATACGGATAACTTCGTCGTTATTACGGACGTAGCGCGTATTGCCTCCGAATCGGGCGCGACGACGACCGCGCTTTCGTACGAAGATATTGCCTCGAACGAGAACGTACGTTCGGCGTTCGAAGAATTCGACAAATCGTTCTGGCAAATCGCCGGCAACATGCTGTTGCCGAAATCGGTCGCGGGTAAAATCGATCTGACCGCGAATATCGCGTTTGCAGACGTTCCGCCCGTGCTTTACGGCGGCAATGAGGCGAAAATCGTTGCCGATACCCGCTACGCTTACGTGACGGCGGGAAAACTCCCCGAGGGAGTAACGTTCGCAAACGGTATTCTGACGGTTGGCGAAACGGCGGAAAGCGGCAGCGTTACGCTTACCGTAACGTCTCTTCTTAACGGCTCGACCGCAACGGCGACGATATCGACGGTAAAAGCGCGCAAAGTTACCGTGAACCACGTTCGTACGGACATTGAAAAACGCGCCGAAGAAATCGATCTTTCGTTTGCGGGAGAGTATCTCGGCGACAGCGCGGAAGTATTTCTCGGCTCGGTAAAAATCGGAGGAGGAGCCGTAACGTACGGAAAAGTACCGTTCGACGGCAGTAAATTCGGCAACGAAACGGGCGAAAAAACTCTTACGGTTTATTCGGAAACGGGCGGAACGGTCAATTGTTTCGACATGAAGATCCGCGCCGTGACGATGATTATCCGCTCGGCGTCCGATCTCGACACCGTTCGTATCGGACAGCGGAATATCGACGCTAAAGAATCGATCGGCGGGTTATACGTTCTGGGCAACGATATAGATCTCGGCGGCGTGAAAATCGGAAGCAATCTCAATTATTCGGCAGATACGGTTCCCGTATACGAATCCGATTTCGGTTTTGTCGGAACGTTCGAGGGCGGAGATCATACGATTTCTAATTTCACCGTCGGCAAAGGCGGACTGTTCGGTCACGTCGGCAGAGGCGCCGTTATTTCCGGCTTCAAAGTTAAAAACGTCACGTATTCGGGCGATTATCTTACGGCGTTGTTCGGCGTAACGGTTTCGGACGCGACGATCGACAATATCGGGATATCCGTTGCAAACTATTATGCGGACGCCGGTTCCGCCGCGGGCATTATCGCCTCGCGGTATATGAAAAATTGTACGATCCGCGGCGTAGAAATAAAAGCGGAAACGTGCGACGTGGACTCGATATTCGGCTGGAGCGTAACCAACAACAAGTTCGTCGGCGTTACGGCAATCGTGAAATCTTTCGGCCGTCTCGGATATTTGGACGACGGAAAAACGCAGGAGATAACGTCGCTCGAAAACGTGACAGTAACGCTTTCGTAACGGTAAAAAGAGATGTGTGCGCGGCTTTTTTAAGGCGGCGTAACGTACACGCGTAAATAAAATCGGATTTAGCGCAAACGTGCGATAATCAATATAATTCCGGAGGAAAAGTATGAGAAAAGTTGTAAGAGTCCTGATGGCGACTATTTGCGTCGCTTTCGCGTCGTGGGCGTTTGTCGCGTGCGGCGGGAACAAACCCGAGCCGAAAACCGCGCTCGACGTTCCGGTTATAGCAAGTAAAGTCTATAACGGAGAAACGCAAACCGCTTCCGTTCCCGAAAACGCCGGCTATACGGTTACGACAAATGCGGGCGGAACGGACGTCGGCGAATATCCGGTAGTCCTTACGCTTACCGATCCTGACAAATACGAGTGGAACAATCCCGACGAGGACGACGCAACCCGCGTTACGCTCAGATTCGGGATAACCGTGGCGGCTAACGAGATAACGACGATTTCGGTCGGAGAAAAAGTCGTTTACGGAACCGCCCTCGATCCGACCGCTACGGCCAAATTCGGCGTGCCGGTATTTACTTATTCGACGGAAGAAAATGGAACGTATTCGACAAAAGCGCCGACTGTCGCGGGATCGTATTGCCTGAAAGCGACCGTCGCGGCGACGGAAAACTACGACGGAGCAACGAGAACGCTTGCTTTTACGATCGAAAAAGCAGAGTCCCGCGTAACGACAAAGCCTTCGGCAAAAGAACTTTTCGCAAACGGCGCGCCGCAACAACTCGTAACGGCCGGCATTGCCGACGGCGGAACCGTTGTTTATGCGACGGTCGACGGCGAAGAAACCGAGCCGAGCGCGTCGCTTGCCGACGCCGGCAAATGGTCCCGGGAAATTCCTTCGGCGACCGCGGCGGGTAAATATACGGTTTATTACTCGGTAAAGGGAGACGAGAATCATACCGATTCGACGATCGGGAAAGTTGTTGCGGAGATTAAAAAGAACGACAACGCGATTTCGGATCTTACGGTAGCCGACGTAACGTATAACGGCGCACCTCCCGCTCCGGGCGCGAGCGTAGCGCACGGCACGATCGAATACTCCTATTCGCTTGCCGCCGACGGAAATTTCGTGGCGTGGAGCGCAATAGAAAAGCGTGCGGGCGTATATTACGTAAAAGCGATGGTCGCCGAAGATGATACGCATAAAGGCGCGACCGCAACCGCTTCGTTTACGATGAACAAAGCGGCTAACGCTATATCGGCGGTTACGGTTGAAAATATCCACTGCAACGAAACGCCTTCGCCTTCCGCAACGGCAACCGACGGAGTACCGATTTATAAGTATGCGACCGAAAGAGACGGAGCGTACGGCGATATTACCGAATTCAAAGCCGAAACCGGAACGTATTACGTAAAGGCTTACGTTGCCGCGACCGACAACTATCTCGCCGTCGAAAGCGATCCCGTTTCGTTTACCGTAACGCACAATCACGTCTGGACCGTCGGAGAAACCGAAGACGTAAAGCAATGTGTTTGCGGCGACGTTTCCGAGACGTTCGAAAAGACGCTTGCCTCGACTGCCGCCCGGAGAATCGACCTCTGCGTCGGTAACGACGGCGCGTTGAGCGAGTCGGCGACGAGCGAAATATCGCTTGCCGGTATTTCCGATTATACGACCGTTTCGTCGGTGAAGTTCGGCGATAAAACCGTCGCGTTTTCTTCCGAAAACGCCGCGGACAAAAAACTCACGGTGCCGGCAAACGGTTTCGGCTATGCTTACGGCGAACAAACCGTAAAAATCACGGTGAACGGCAGCGACGAAGCCGCTCACGAAATAAGCGTAAAACTTTTGCTGGTGACCCGCGTTTTTGCGGATAAGGACGGACTCGATTCGTTCGGAACGATCGCGAAAAAATGCGAAAGCGGCGAAAATTCATGGGGCGGTTATTTCGAACTTGGCAACGACATCGAATATAACGGAATCTGGAAGAGTTTCATATCCGCTTCCGATAACACCGCGCTCGAAGCGTACGACGGATTTAAGGGAGTGTTCGACGGCAAGGGATACAAGATAAACAAACTTACGGTTACGTGGAACTCGGTATCCGGCGTCGAAGGAGACGGAGTCGGCGCGTTTATCGGAAAATTACACAAGGACGGAGTTCTGCGCAACGTTGCGTTCACCGACGCGCGCGTCGGACATAGCCGCAGCTTGCTCGTGTTCGCAGGATCCGGAACGATCGAAAACATTTACGTCAAGTACGGAATTTTCGGCGTGAATAATTACGACTCGTATGATGTCAGCACTTTATGGGGGCAGACGGCAACGATGTTTTCTCAAAGCGAGGGAGTCGGAGCAAAAGTCAGAAACGTTATCGTTGACGTAACCGACGCCGTGGGAATTTCCGTTGCGCCTAATGAAAAATATTCGGGTTCGATCGTCGGACTATTAAATGACGTTACCGTGCTTTCCGACGTGTACGTGGTAGGAGTTCCGGAGGCATTCGACGGCAACGTCGTAAAAAAATGGGGCGGCGCATACGAATCCGGCACGAATTTCTTTGTTTATCGTTCGTTCGTCGATATGGCGGCAGATACGTCGCGCGACTATTCTTCGTTTGTCTCTCTCGTGTGGACGGTAAAACAGGGCGGACTTCCGTACTATGCGAGCATAGCGATTGCCGCACCCGCGCTCGCGGTTCCGGGCGAAATAGTTAAGGGAACAACGGGAGCTGTCACCCTCGGCGCAAACGCGACCGTCGTTCTCGACCAAGCCGCAATCGACGCGGGGATCGAATTGTCAGGCAATACGATTTCCGTTCCTGAGGACGCCGCCAACGCAACGTATACGGTTACCGCAACTTCGGTGTTCGATCCCGCTCTTAAAACCGCAGTGTCGTTCGACGTCGTAAATAAGCGCGTTATCAAAAATCTTTCTTCGGTTACCGAACTCGATTTCAATCTCGATAACGACAATCCCGACTTAACCTCCGAAAAGCCGATAACCTTCGATCTGACGGAAGCGTTTGCGGGAGACGTTACCGCGGCGGTTTACGTCGGCGAAACAAAGACGGCGGACGGCGTTTCGATCGCGAAAGGCAAAGTAACTCTTAACTTCGCGGCAAAGGACTGTTTCGGCGAAAAAACAGTAAGATTCGTATTCTCTTCGGACGGTACGGATTACGAAGTGGCTGCGCCCGCGTTATTCGCTACGAAAACGATCAAAAATCACTCTACGAGCGGTTACGGTGATAACGATCTTCGCGCGATAAAAAAGATTTCTGATCTTCTCGACGGCGGCGGTTATTATCGTCTCGGCGAAAATATCAAACTTCAGTGGTACTGGTACTGCGGCAGCGACGATTATCGTATCGGCGTCGACAAGCCGTTTGTCGGAACGATCGACGGAAACGGATACTCGATCGACGGGTTAAAACTCTGGTCTAATATCGCAGGCGGATTTATACAGAATCTCGGCGAAAAGGGTACGGTCAAGAATATTTCTTTTACCGGCGTGCAACTCGGAATGATAACTTCTCTGATTCATACGGGTTCCGGCAGTCTTGAGAATATTTACGTCAAGGTCGGCGAAATACCCGCGGCATATGGAGGATATGCGGATTATGCGCTTAACAACGAAACTACGATATTCGGAAACAGCACGCAAACGAATGCTTTCAGAGTCAAAAATATTCTCGTGGATTATTCCGGTACGCACGTCGGAGATTACAGCGGTAAAGCCAATGCTAAACTGCTCGGAACATTCGGCAAAAGCGCAACGGTCAAAAACGTTGTCGCAAAGGGTATTCCGACCGCGCTGGGTACTATAATGACGGATACCGCGACGGTTTATCTCGGATTCGACGACGGCACGCATAACGACGTTGCGTTCCCCGCGACTGGATGGAACGAAACCTACTGGACTGTCGGCGAGAATACCGTAACGTGGAATACGAAAACCTGATTATAAAAAAATTAAACTAACTCAACGGAGACAACATGCTATACCCGCAGTCAAACAAATTCAGAAGCACCACGAGTTTAAACGGAATATGGAATTATAAGACGGTAGACGACGATTACAAGCCCGTAGCGAAAGCGACGGGCGCGTCGCCTATGGCGGTACCCGCAAGTATCAACGATATCGTCACCGATAAAAAAATCGCCGAATACGTGGGAAAAGTTCTTTTCGAAACCGATTTTGCGCTTCCGCGCGAGAACGGTAAAGTTTACAGATTACGCATCGGAGCAGCCAGTCACAAATGCGAAGTTTATCTTAACGGCGATAAAATCGGAGAAGGGATCTGCGGTCAATTGCCGATAGATCTGCCGCTTGACGGACTGAAAGACGAAAATCGTCTGTCGGTGATCGTGGACAATCGGCTTGATTATCACACGCTTCCGATGGGTAAACTCATAGACGGAAACATATTGTGCGAGTCGAATTCCCGCGGGCGCAAATATTTTGAATTCGACGGCGATTTCCCTGCAAAAAAGCAGGTGATCAACCATGATTTTTACAATTTTACCGGGATTCACCGCGACGTTACCGTTTACGGGATTTCGCCGGGAGCAATCAGGGATATAACGGTAAAAACCGTCGTCGGCGGGGATTACGGCAAGGTTGCCGTACAAACCGAATTTTTCGAAGATTTACCCGAGGCTGCCGCCGTTAAATTCGTAATCCGCCGCAACGATTCGGTCGTCGCCTGGAAAATCGTAAAAGCGAGCGAGGCAAAGGAGGTTGTTTTCGATATTGCCGACCCCGAACTCTGGGATATCGGCAAGCCCGAACTTTACACCGTTTCCGTCGAAACGGACCACGACTTTTACGAGACCGCGTTCGGGATCCGCAAGGTAAGTTACGACGAAAAGGGACTTTATATTAACGACAGACCGGTATACCTCAAAGGTTTCGGAATGCACGAAGATTTTTTTGTTCTCGGCAAAGGTGCAAGCTCCGCCGTGAACGTTAAAAGTTTCGAACTTCTTAAATGGATCAACGCAAATTCGGTAAGGACGAGTCATTATCCTTACGTCGAAGAGATCTACGATCTTGCCGACAGATACGGAATTCTGGTTATAGACGAAGTCCCCGCCGTAGGAATGAATCACTGGGAGCCTACGTTTGCCGAGGGGAGGGCGGACGAACAAACGCTTGCGCTTCATAAAAAAACCTTGTCGATGCTTATCGAACGAGACAAGAACCATCCGTGCGTAGTCATGATAAGCGTGGCTAACGAGGCCGCTACTTACGAGGACGGCGCACGCGAATACTTCAAAAAAATCGTGAATCACACGCGTTCGCTTACCGATCTGCCGATTACAAGTCCGGAGGAAACGAAATTCGCCGAAGATAACAAGTGCGCGGATTTGTTCGACTTTGTGTCGCTTAACAGATACTACGGCTGGTACGACGAAATAGGCAGGATCGAAGCGATCGGACCGCTTTATAAAAACGACCTTTGCAACTATTACGAAAAGTTCCGTAAGCCAATTATCGTCGCCGAGTTCGGCGCGGATACGGTCGAAGGAGTTCATTCTTTGCAGTCGTATGTGTTTTCCGAAGAATATCAGCGCGATTACATTACCGAGTGTTGCAGAGTGTTCGACGAACTTCCGTTCGTAGTCGGCGAGCACGTCTGGAATTTTGCCGATTTCAGGACAAAAGAGGGTACTATCCGGATGCGAGGCAACCGGAAGGGCGTTTTCACAAAAGACCGGGAGCCGAAAGCGGCGGCGTTTATGTTGAAAAAGCGGTGGGCGGAAAAAACGGAAAAGTGAGGACGACTGTGAAAAAACTTGATTTCGAATCGGTTTTGCGCGGACGACGGTATCGCGACGGATTATTTCTGCCCGATTATCCGCGCGACGAATCCGGCAGATTTTTACGCGAAAAGACGCTTGAAATAATCGTTCGCGAAGAGTATGGCGAAATAGGCGAAAAGGAACGTGAAGGTCTTACCGTTACAACCGAAGACGTCACGGACAGAGATGCCGACCTGTATAACGGCTGCCTCGTTTGCGCAAAGGCCTTGCACGATAAAGTTAAATTCACGTTAAGTAAAAACGGAAAATCTTCAAGTTTTATCGTCGATATTTTTAATCCGGTTAAGGTAAAAGCCCCCGATTTCGTCGTTCATCTCGATTTCGTCGCCAGTGTGCCGACAAAATATCTGCCGATCGAGGAGATTATGGATCGGGGGATAGGCGTAGCGCATGTCGACTATAAAGGAATCACTTCCGACGACGAGAATTTCGACGACGGAATCGCGAAATTGTTCGAGCGCAAAAATTCGTATTCGGCGGGTAAAATCGCGATATGGGCGTTCGCCGCGAAACTCATAGGCGAATATCTGTCGGAGCGCGGCTACGCCGAAAAGGATCGGTTGTACGTTGCCGGACATTCGCGGCTCGGTAAAACCGCGCTTTTAGCAGGCGCTTTGTATCCGATATTTGCCGGGTGTTTCGTCAATTGCTCGGGATGTTCGGGCGCGGCGATTTCACGAGGTAAACAAGGCGAAACGATACGGAAAATCAACGATGTTTTCGGCTACTGGTTTACGGAAAATTACAAAAAGTACAACGACCGCGAATATGAAATGCCGTTTGATCAGCATTTCCTTGCAGCATCGGTCTTTCCGCGTAGATTGTTTATCGTGGCTGCGAGCAAGGACGATTGGGCGGATACTGACGCGCAGTATCTTTGCGCCGAAGCTGCTTCGACAGTATACGAAGAATCCGGATCGGTCGGACTTTCGCGATTAGTCAAGCCGCTCGGAGTCGGCGAGAAAAACGATAAAGGTAATATTAAATTTTTTATTCGCGACGGCGTGCATTATTTCAGCCGCGAAGACTGGAATTTCTATATCGACTGTCTGAAAAAATCGCAACAGGTATAACGATTATTCGATATAGTCGAAGTAAGAGTATAATCGCGAATGTAACGTTTCAAAAAAACGAACCCCGTAACGAAACCGCTTGCGGGGTGAATTTTTTCGGATCGTTTACGACAAAAAAAACTGTATTGTGCTGTACGCGGAAATCAAAAAAGAGGAGAGACGATGAGTTTTTACGACGATAACGTATTTCTGAGAGGAAACGCTGCAAGGACGATTTACGGCGAAATAAAGGATTTTCCGGTAATCGACTACCATTGCCACCTCGATCCCGCCGCGATAGCGCGCGACGACGGATTCGGGAACATAGGCGAACTGTGGCTTAAAGGCGACCATTACAAATGGCGGGCGATGCGGCTTTGCGGCGTTCCCGAGTGTAAAATCACGGGGGAGGCGGACTATAAAACGAAGTTTATCTCGTTCGCGGAAATTCTGCCGAGTCTCGTCGGCAACCCCGTTTATCACTGGGCGCACCTCGAACTCAAAGAGATTTTCGGAATAACCGAACCGCTTGATTCGCAATCGGCGGAGCGGATTTACGAAGAGGCAAGCGAAAAACTGAAAGATATACGCGTTTCGACGCTTCTTAATAAATTCAACGTCGAGTGGCTCGCTACCACCGACGATCCGGCTTTCGATCTGCCGCACCACGGCAAGAGGGGAAACACCGTAGTTACTCCGACTTTCCGCCCCGATCGGCTTTACGACCTAGGCGGCGAGTATATCGACCTTCTCGGGGTAAGCGCGGGAGTGAAAATCGAAACGCTCGACGATCTTCTCGGCGCGCTTATCAAGCGGCTGGATTATTTCGTAAGCCGAGGTTGCAGGATTTCCGACCACGGATTTTACCGTTTTCCGCAATCTTACGCAAGCGAACGGCAAGCAAAGGACATGTTTTTGCGGCGCGAAAACCTTACGGCGACCGAAAAAGACGCGTTCTTCGGGTTTATGCTCACGTGGCTTGCGCGCGAGTACGCAAAGCGCGGTATGCTAATGCAGATCCATTTCGCGGTAAAACGCAACGTAAACACGCCGGCTTTTAACGAAATCGGCGCGGACGGCGGATTCGACGTTATCGCCGACCCGCAGCCAGCGGAAGATATTATAAAGTTTCTCGACCGGCTTTCGGACGACGATAGACCCGAAACGGTGCTGTATTCGCTCTCGCCCGTCAATCTTTCGACGATCGCGGTGTTGTCGGGCGCGTTCCGCAAAGTCCGTATGGGAGCCGCGTGGTGGTTCAACGATACGGCGTCGGGGATAAGGAACAATCTTTCGCTCATCGCCGAACACGTCGCGCTCGGCACAAACCTCGGTATGCTCACCGACAGCCGCAGTTTTTCGTCGTACGTGCGCTTCGATTATTTCCGTCGGATTCTCGCCTCTTACCTCGGCGCGGGCAAGTTCAACGACCTTCCTAAAATGGCGAAAAAGTACGCGAAACGTATTTATTTCGCTCATCTTCGCCAACTCAAATTCACGTCCGATACCGATTTTTACGAAAACGGTCACCGCACCGCGGACGGCGACGTGGATATTTACGCGATAGTCAGGGCTCTTAGCGAGGGCGGGTTCGACGGATACGCCCGCCCCGACCATGGCAGAAACGTGTGGGGAGAAAATGCAAAGCCTGGGTACGGACTTTTCGACCGCGCGATGGGTGCGGCGTACCTTAACGGACTTTTCGAGGCTGTCGAAAAAGACATAAAAAACGTAAAGAGAGGATAAAAATATGAAAAAATTACCGTTTAAAATCGATCTTAAAGGGAAAACCGCCGTCATCACCGGCGCGGGAGGGGTTATTTGCGGATCGTTCGCCCGTGCGCTTGCGGCGTGCGGAGCGTCCGTCGCGCTTCTGGACGTGAATTACGACGCGGCGAAAGCGATAGCCGACGACATAGGCGATAATGCGTTCGCCGTAAAATGCAACTGCCTCGACAAGCAAAGCATAATCGAAGCGAAAAAGGCGGTGGACGAGCGTTTCGGGGGGACGGATATTCTTATTAACGGCGCGGGCGGAAACAATCCGAAAGCGACCTGCGACAACGAGTATATGACGCCCGAAACCAAAGGAGTAAAGGACTTTTTCGCGCTCGAAGAAAGCGGACTCAAAATCGTTTTCGACCTCAATATAACCTCGGCGTTCCTTGTAACGCAGGTTTTTGCCGAGGATATGACGAAAACGGGCGGGAATATAATAAACGTCAGTTCGATGAACGCGTTCCGACCGCTTACCAAAATTCCCGCGTACTCGGCGGCAAAGGCGGGTATAAGCAACTTTACGCAGTGGCTCGCCGTGCATTTCGCGCCGTGCGGAATAAGGTGCAACGCAATCGCTCCCGGATTCTTCGTAACCAACCAGAACCGCGGACTGCTGTACGATAAGGACGGCAATCCCACGCCGCGTACCGGCAAAATTCTCGCCGCCACGCCCATGCGCAAGTTCGGCGAAATCGACGACCTTACCGGCGTGCTTTTATGGCTTTGCTCGGACGAGGCGAGCGGCTTCGTAACGGGTACGGTTATCCCCGTAGACGGAGGATTCTCGGCTTACAGCGGAGTGTAAGAAACTGCATGCAGAATGCTTGATGTGTAGAGATATATAAATTTGTTCTGTCCAATCGGTAAACAGCAATAAATGGAGGTTTGTGTCGATTACGAAGACGACGATTGAACGGTTCCTTCGGGAGTAAAAATAGTTCCGGCGGGATTCGGTGAAAAATAGGTGATTACGCCGCATTATCTGTTGCTGTAGCTGTAGAAAACATATAAATTAAGTAGAAAACGGAGGGTGGCTTGTGCAGAAAACTATTGAACGGCTCGAAATGTATGATTTTAAGTCTAAACAAAATATGTTTTCTTTTGTGAGCGTCTCTGTGTTTGTAATTATGAAAGCACTGCCGTGTGGTAATCTGTGGATTGCCGCACGGCGGTTTTTCTTTTAAAGTCGTAAAAAGAAATTTTCGAACTTGACAAAACCTGTCGAGTTAAGCTAATAGAATACAGCCAACGAAGAACCGAGGGGGACGGAAAGGAAGAGTGACGGCGAACGAGCGACGAAAGCGAATACTCGAAGTTCTGTGCTTACGTCGCAGCGACACGCGTGAGAATCTCGCCAACGAGTTCGGTGTTTCCTCCCGCACTATCGAAAGAGACGTGGCAACGCTGTCGCTTGAGCTATGTATTCGGAAAGCGTTTCTTCGCCGCGCAGTATCTTCCGTAGCGTTCAAGGTCTATAAAGTCTAAAATATGTTCGGGGATTTCATAGCCGCAACAATCCAGCATTTCTTTGCCGTAATCTTCCCACGAATAGCCGCTCCAAAGATTGATACAATCGTCCCAACGGACGCCGTGCGATTGAACTTTTTCTTCAAAATCGTCAAAATTGCGGACTTCGAGAAAAGCACAAAAGACTTTGTATTTGTAATCGTCGTCCAAAACGCCCGATTCTTTCAAAGTATTGAACAGCGTTTCGGGGTTGACGTAATCCCCACCAATAGAGCCGTATTCGATCCCTTCGACGTCTTGAATAAACAGTTCTTCGTCGATACCGTCAAGTTCAAAGCCTTCTTTTTTGAGTTCTTCGACTATTTCGTCCACCACATCAAACCTAAAACGAACTTATGATTAAGATGTGTGATTAAAACTTGTTAAAATAGTTTATTTATATCATACAAATATCTTTATTTCCTTATTTTACCTAGCAAATTCGTGTTATATAATTTTATTTCGTTTTATAGCAATTATCCTAATTTTATTTAAGTTTTTGGTGCCTAATTTTAGACAGATGTGAAACAAAGTATTTTTAGACAAAAAATATAAATAAAAATTCTCAAAAATCGTATACGAACAAAGAGTTGAAAAGAAAACAATCTCCCCACTCAATGCAGATATTTTGAATTCGGGCGAGTACTTTGCATTGATTTTTTTCTTCTTTCCCATAAAAATATACACCCCTTCAGTTTGTCTAACTTTAGTGGGGGATATTTACTTTCAAAAAACAGTAAAAATTATGTAAAAACTGTTGCAAAACGAAATCTCGTGTCCTTGGGTATTATGGAGGGATATTTTTTCGCGTAAAAAATTTTTGAAAATATTGCTGTCAGACCGTCAACTTTACTATTTTCGAGTCCTTTGTTAAGTGGGAAAAATTTTTTCGCAAAAATTTAGTAAAATACCTCGAGAAAAGCGTTGTAACTTTCCAATATAAGTAGGAGGACTTTTATTTTTCTCGGAAACACCACGCCAAACGATATTTAAATATCCATTTATAGTGAGAAGAAATTTTTCTGCGAGAAAAAATTTGTGTAAACCATTAAGTTTTGATCTGAAACTTTCCAATTATAGTAGGAAGTTTTTTGAAAAAGTTTTGCGAAACACCCCCACAAACAGGTATGCAAATGTCCAATATATATGGAGAGCCTTTTAAACTTCTTTTCTAAACCCTTGTATTTGCGATAGCGAAATGTCCATTTATAGTGAGGGGATAAAAATCATAAGACCTGCAAATAAAAGTCAAGAGAAATGAAGAAGGAAATTGAAAAAATTTTCCCAGCAAAAAACGGTAACACAAAAAAGCCTCCGTAAAAACGCAGACTTGAAATATGAATAAAAACGGCTAAGCGGTGGTTGTTGTAAAAAGGTTCAAATGCTCCGTCACGCGAGCATACGGAATTTACGTTTGCCGAAAAAGATATTCATTTTATAGCGATAAACGATAACGTGGATAGCGAAAACGGCTCGGATAACGAATTGATACCGTTCAAAAACGTTTTCAACGAATGGCTTGCGAGAGATACGAGCAAAAAGATACGCGCGGTGATAAGAAATAAGGGCGAATCGGGAAAACCGCTGACGAACACGCCGCCGCTCGGATATATGAAAGATCCGAACGACAAAAACAAGTGGTTGATAGACGAAAGGTGCGCGCCGACAATCCGGGAGATATTCAGACTATGCGTAAACGGCTATAACGCGCTTGCGATAGCGAAAATACTGACCGAAAAGGGTTACGATACCCCGAAGGTGTTTTATCTGAAACAGGGAAGAAATATGTATCGGAACGATACCACCGGTCCGTATTTCTGGCACAGAAGCACGGTTTATAAAATCTTGCGTAATCCGAATTACATCGGAAATCTCGTAAATTTCAAAACGACGAGAAAATCGTATAAAAACAAACGCTTTGTCTATCGCGATCCGTCGGAATGGAAAATTATCGAAAATCATCACGAAGCGATTGTCGATAAGGAAACGTTTGATCTGGCGCAGAAGTTGACGCAGGTGAAAAGGGTTGTGAAAAATCACTTTGACGATATCAATATTTTCGCCGGGCTGTTATATTGTGCCGATTGCGGATTTCCTATCACTTTAAGACGTGTTGCAAAAAACAGGAACTATGATTTTTACGTTTGCTCAAAATACAACAGACGGACGAAGATTCAGTGTACGGCGCATTCGATTCTGAAGAGGGTGTTGAACGAATTGGTTTTGGAAGATATCAAACGGGTGATGAACGAAGTGAAAACGCACGAGTCGGAGTTTATCGAAAAGTATCGTAAATGTTCGGTAAAAGAAATGCGGAGCGTGCGACTCTCGGCGCAAACGAAAATTACCAAAGCGGAAAATCGTATAAAAACGCTTGACGATATCATCGCAAATCTGTATGAAGACAACGTAACCGGTAAAATTTCGGACGAACGCTTTGATTTGTTGGCGAAAAAATACGAGGCGGAACAGACGGTGTTAAAGAGCGAAATCGTTGAGTTGAAAAAGGCGTTAGACGTTGTAAACGACGAAGAGAGCAATATTCGTGAGTTTCTGAAGGTTGTCAACAGTTATACGGAAATCGAAGAACTTACTCCCGAAATACTGAATAATTTCATCGACAGGATTTATATAGGCGAAAAGTATGCCGACGGAAGCGCACACAAACAGGAAATCAGGATTATTTATAAATTTATCGGTGCGGAAAACACGCACGGGTATAAAGTAAAAGGCGCACGTGTAGCCGAAATCTTTTAACGGCTGCATATTCTCCCTGTCGTTTACTCATCCGAACATGAAGCACAATTGGCTGCGCTGGAAAATCAGATACAGTGGTATGACGATATAGCGGCGAAAAATCCGAATTGGTACATTTTAAAAAAGTATATCGATGAAGGCATCACGGGCACGCAGGCGAAGAAAAGACCTGCGTTTCTGCAGATGGTACAGGATGCGAAACAAAAGAAATTCGACCTGATCGTAACGCGCGAGGTATGCCGTTTTGCGAGAAATACGGTAGATACGCTCGTTGTTACGCGTGAGTTGAAAAACTACGGTGTGGAAGTGTATTTTGTGGAAGATAATATCCGGACGATGGACGGAGACGGCGAACTGCGGCTTACGATTATGGCGACTTTGGCGCAGGAAGAGAGCCGTAAAATTTCCGAACGAGTCCGCGCGGGGCAGAAAATAAGCCGCGACAAGGGCGTGTTGTTCGGAAACGGAAATATTCTCGGATACGACCGCGATAAAGCGAAAGGAACTTACGTCATCAATCCCGAACAGGCGGAAACGGTGCGTATGATTTACGATATGTATTCTGCGGGCAAGGGGATGTCGCAGATACGCAACGAACTGATACGCCTGAAACGCAAGGACAGTTCCGGGCTGGTGCGCTGGGAAAACTGCAAGATAGCGCGGATATTGCATAATTCTACCTATAAGGGGTACCCCGCGTATCTGAAATCGCGCAGAAATAATTTTCTCGATCAGAAAATCATAAGAAACCGCGATGAAGATACATATCTGTATGTGAAAGGCGATTTCGAGCCGATTATAAGCGAGGAGCAGTGGGACAGATGCCGTCAGATACGGGAACAGCGCGTCCGTCGCAATAAAATTCTTACGGAAAACGGGGAAAAGAGTCATCTGACAGGCGTTCATACAAGCGACGACGTTTGGACGAAAAAACTCCGCTGCCGTTGCGGTTATCGTATGCGCAGAAACAAGTGGCGGAAGAACAGAAACGGCGAGTTGATTTACGGATATAAGTGCTATAATCAGTTGAATAACGGCACAAAAATCACAAGGCAACAGGCGGGCGTGGACGATTCCGGGTTCTGCGACCTGAAAGAAATCTGCGACTGGAAACTTGAAATGATGGCAAGGCGCATTTTTTCGGGTTTATGGGGGAACAAGAAAGATATTTTGAACAAAGTGTCGTCGTTATATCAGGTAGGCGTGTTTATGGAATATCGCGAAGCCGAAACGGTGAAAGATCGGGTAACGGAACAGCTTGCCAAACTGGACGAAAAACTGAAAAAACTTACTCGTATGCGGCTGGAGGACGAAATAACGCGGGAATCGTATTTCGAGTTCAAAAGCGAAATAGAGAAAGAAAAACTCGATTTGCTGAGCAAACGGCGGGTGCTGGATGCGGGAATGGTTCCGAACGGAAATCCGGAAGATCCGGCGAAAAGGGTGGAAGATTTTCTGCTGGCGAAAATGGATTTTACCGACCATCGTATCGACAGAGACGTAATCGGTCAGTTCGTCGGCACGATTGTTCCCGTTACGGAAACGTGTTTCAACTGGTATATGGATTTCGACCTTGCAGACAAATCCGACGATATGAAAAGGCTCGTGTGGGAGTTTACGATAGATTATAAAGAAGCGAAATCTTACCGGAAAGAGCGTGACGGAATGCTCAGGCAAAATCAATGGCACGACCTGACGGTAAGAGTGTTTATGTGACTTTACCGACAGACAGAAAAACGCCGTCCTTTGCTTTTGCGGAGGACGGCGTTTTTTTTTAATGCTTTCAGATTGAAAACAGATTTCGGGTTTACGATATTCCGATTTTATTCCTTTTTAGAAGAAACGAATATCGGATTTTATTCCTTTTTACGACAAAACAATATCCGATTTTATTCCTTTTTATTCCTTTTCGGTTGACAAATACAAAAAAACCGAGTATAATATCGGTAATAAAACTTGATTTCGGAGAAACGTTATGTTAAAAAGAAAGGCATATCAGAAACTTGTCGAGTGGAAAAATACGCATCGGAATAACTGTCTGATGGTGAAAGGTGCAAGACAGGTCGGGAAAACTTATCTTATCCGCGAGTTCGGAAAAAAAGAGTATAAAAGTTTTGTCGAAATCAATTTTATCAAAAATCAGGAATTAAAACAGATTTTTGCGGGAACGTTGGACGCAGAATCCGTTTATAAAAGAATGACGGCTATGATAAACGGCGTAAATCTCGTAAAAGGCGATACGCTGATATTTTTAGACGAAATTCAGGCATGCGGAAGCGCGCGCACCGCCTTGAAATTTCTTGCGGAGGACGGGAGATTCGACGTTATCACTTCCGGAAGCCTTTTAGGTCTGACATACGGGGAAGATGCCGACGAAAACACGGAAGAACCAGAATCTGTTCCTACCGGATACGAAACGTTTCTTACGATGTATTCGCTTGATTTCGAGGAATTTCTTTGGGCGGAAGGGTACGAAAGCGGAATTTCTTACCTGAAAGAACTTTTTGATAAAAAAGAAAAAGTACCTTTCGCGCTAAATGAAAAATACGAAACGTTGTTCCGTGAGTATATGGTGGTGGGCGGTATGCCGGAAGTCGTTGCCGATTATGCCATAAATCACGATTTTACGCGGGTTGCCGCATTGCAGGAAAAAATTCTCGAAAACTACCGTTTCGATATTTCAAAACACGCAAAGGGCGCAGAAAAAATAAAGGTGCGCAAATGTTACGATGCTATTCCGAAACAACTCGCGAAAGAGATTACGAAGTTTCAGTATTCCACCGTGGAAAAAGGGCAGACAAGCAAAAAATACGGCGGAAGCGTGCAATGGCTGAAAGACTCGAATATCGTTAATCCGTGTTACAATATTCACGAGCCGTATCTGCCGTTGATGGCGAACGCCGATGAAGATCAGTTCAAATTGTATATCAACGATACGGGCTTGCTGTGTGCTATGTACGGTTTTGAAACAAAAAGAGCGATTCTTGAAAACACGATAAAAGGGAATGCCAAAGGCGGTATTTACGAAAATATTATCGCCGAAACGTTGGTGAAAAACGGTTACGCTCTTTATTATTACAAGCCCGACGATTCCAACGAACTGGAATTTCTGATAGAAAAAAACGGGGAAGTGGTCCCGGTGGAAGTGAAAGCGGGAAATACCGCGACAAAATCGCTGAACAGATTTATAGAAGCATATAAACCGTCGGCGGCATATAAAATCGTTGACGGAAACGTTGGCGTGAGCGACGTAAAACTCACTATTCCGCATTATATGGCGATGTTTTTGTAAAAACGGTTATGTTGCTGTCAATCGGGATTGGCGAAAAATTCAGAAAAAATACGGAAAAACGGCGCAGGAAAAACGCAAAAAATATTGCGTACAGTCGGGCGGTAATATATATCCCGAAGACGGGCGATTTTCGATGGCAGACAGTAATGTTACCTATCGGTCGCTTTCGGAAGCTTTTGCGCAGGCTAATATTCGTAATCCGAGGGCGACGAAATAAGCCAAAAACAGGGTTAAAAAGGTATAATTTACAATAAAACAAACAAAAAACAGTCATTCTTGCGAAAGAGTGGCTGTTTTTTTACTCCCGGTAAGCCGTAGAAAAGGTAAAAATACCCCCAAAAACGCAGGTGGCCAATAAAATTGAACAGTGCGTTGTATATACTGATATGGGTGTTAGAGGGCGACAAAAAGGAGCAAATTCATGGTAAAATATAGTCTTATTGTAGAATATTTGAAGAAGGGAAATAATTATTCGCAAATTGCGACGCTGTGTGGTTGCTCAAGAACAACTGTTTGGGAAGTCGTGAAACGAATAGATTATTTCAAAATTCAATTAGCGGATATTGACGGCATTGATGAAGTGGGACTACGGAGTATACTATTTCCCGAACGGGTGAGGAAAGACGAAAAATATTTAGTCATTGATTTCAAATGGGAAGAATTTCAAATGCGAAAGCATCAATCTTCACTTCGGCTGTGTTGGCGAAGGTATTGTAAGCGAGCTTTGAAACAAAACCTTAAAGCGTATAGTTGGGCAAGTTTTGTTTTCTTCTATGGTCAATTTCGTAAGCCGTGTTCTGATGAAGATGATCCGAAAGATAAAGTGAGAAACAAGTTGAAACACTACAATTTAATGTTATCGTATTGCAACCCAAACGGCGAGCAAGATCAAAAGTTAAAGAAAGAAAAAGAAGAGTGGCTTAAATCACTACACCTTGACGAAAGCAAAATTATCGATATAACTCACAAGTATTAAAAAGCATTGAATACATCAATCCTGTTTACAATAAATAGGTTAGTTTGTGCTAACCGCTTGTTTTTTACATCGTTTTGCTGTATAATATATAAAAACGCTATTGGGGCGCTTGGGTAGGCAAAGGCAAAATGCGACAAATTGCACGATTACGAGATGAACGTCGCGCCATATTCCGAAAGAAAAGCTATTTATTATGCGTTCACGACTTGCCTGTTGCTGAGTTTGCAAAACAATTCGTGATTAAGGAAATCATGCCGGAACTCTGCAACGTCTATTATAAACCAATGGAACTTAGCCGCGCGAAGTTTATAAGGAAAGAGATTTGCGAGGACGGAAATATCCGTCGGCAAATGGCAGACAGTCTTGAAAATAAACCGTTTCCGCCGATTGGCGAGAATTTACAGAAGCACACGTTTTTCGAGTTCGGAAGCATAGAAGACCATTATAAATATCGCGAAGACGTTAAAGCGTCGTATCCGTATGCGCATTATCCCGTTTTCGAGGGGTATAATCATATGCAATATCAGATAAAAGACCCGAAAGGTTTTGCCGAAATGCTTGTTTCGGTTATAGATAAAAACGAAATTCCGAGATTTTCTTTTTTGAAGGAGAATTGAATGATGAAATATCACATAGAAAAGAATACGGTACAGGAAACTTTGGTTATCCCCCTTTACGGGAGAAAGGTTTGCACGGAAATCTACCCTGATTTATACCGCGACGATACAGCCCAAAAACTTATCGAACAAATCGACTACGACTTTTCTTTACTCGAAGAACAAGCGAAAAAAACGATGTATCGTTTTGGATTTTTAGAAGTCGCGATGAGACAAAACGACCTTGCTTACGAGATAAAAGATTACTTAAAAACTCACCCGAATGCGGCTGTCGTTAATCTCGGTTGCGGTCTGGATGATACGGGAAGAAAGTGCGATAACGGCACATGCAAAATTTATAATCTCGATTTTGCAGACGTAATCAATGTGCGAAACGAACTTCTGCCTGCGGGCGAACGCGAAGAAAACGTCGCATGTGACATTAACGACACGTCGTGGTTTAAAAAAATCGACGGTTCAAACGGCGCGGTTTTCTTTGCTTCGGGTGTGTTTTACTACTTTTTGACGGAACAGGTAAAAGAGCTTGTCCGAAAAATGGCGGAAGCGTTTCCGAACGGAAAACTTGTGTTCGATGCGGCAAACAAAAAAGCGGGAAAATTACTTCGCAAAACATGGCTTAAAGTTGCAAAAATCAAAGACGTCGGCGCGTTTTTCGCCGTGTCTGACGCCGTAAAAGAAATTACTCCGTGGAGCGACAAAATAAACGTTTCAAGCCGCGGATATATGCTCGGATATAACGACTTAAAGTCACCGTCGGTAAGCGGCTTTTTCAGATTTCTGGCAAAGCTCGGCGATGGTTTTATGAAGATGCAGATTGTGAGAATAGATTTTGGAGAAGTACAATGAAACATATTCATTTCGAGGTGAAAACGGACGGATTTTACGGTGCGTATTGGAAAAATAAAAAAGAGACGAACAGCGCGATAATTGCCATGCTCGGTGACGACGCGGAGGATTATATGGCGAAGTCATGCGTAAAATGGCTTATGAAGAAAGGCGTAAACGTGCTTACGATGTCTCCGGGAAAGAAAAATTACAGCCACCATAATTACCCGCTCGAAAGGATCGAAAAAGCTATAGAGTGGCTCAAAAACAACGGAAACAAAAAAATCGGCGTCGTGGGAGGCTCTACCACCGGAACGCTTGCGCTGACCGCTGCGTCGTATTTTCCTGACATTACGCTTACAATGGCGATGACATCAAGCGATTTTATATGGCAGGGATTTGAACAAGGCAAAAAAGACGGCTGTAGAGAGTGGCCTGTCGAGGGGGAATCGCTGTTTTCATATTGTGGAAAGCCGTTACCGTATATGCCGTTTTGTTATAAGCACCCCGAGTATTGGCAGGTAGTGAAATCGGAGACAAAGAAGTCGGGAAATATGATCGATTCTAAAAAGATTTTCGACGATTCGGAAGAGGTGCATCCCATCACCGAAGACGAGTTTATAAAAATCGAAAACATAAAGGGCAAACTTCTTATGATAGGCGCGGAAGACGATTGTTTATGGAACGCTGCAAAATACGTTAAAAGAGCGGAAAAGCGATTGACCGAAAAGTCGCACGATTGCGACGCCGAATTTGTCGCATATAAGCACGGAACTCATTTCGGTTTCCCGGAAAGTCTTTTGAAAAAGATTTTCCCGATAGGTTCGGGGCTTCTTTTGAAAATGATGTTCAAAGCGGCGAAAGAGTTTCCCGGGGAGTGTAAACAAACGCGAATCGACATCGACAGAAAAGTGGTCAAGACAATAGAGGACTGGAAAAACAAATGAAATACGGTTTTATTCAGATTTTAATGTGGGCAGGTTATAAAGGGACATTTAAAAAACAGCTTTCCGAAGCGTTAAGAGAATCCGACCCGAAAGCCGTTATGAAAGAGGCGCATAAAAAATACAAGGAAATTCTGGCAGACGTAACAGAGTTTGAAAAAGGCGACAGATTTTTAATCAATATATTAAGTTGCGCATTGCTTTCGTCAATTTTGCTCTCGGTAAAAAATAAGTATACATTGGAAGAAGTGCGCGTTTATTACCGCGGTGCGATGTGCGACAATTTCTTGACGAAAGTCGCATCGAAGAAAAGTAAGGCGTACACCGAGAAGGGTAGAGAATTACTTAAACAGCAAGCCGAAAAAAGCGAGATTTTGGCTGCTAAAAACCCTTATTCGTGGAGATTTGCCGTTGAAGACGGAAAGACGATAAATCAGTATACCGCAACTTTTTACACTTGCGGAATCTGTTATCTCATGACCAAACTCGGACTTAAAGAGTATATACCCGCAATGTGTACGCTTGATTACGATATGGCGGCTCTTACCAATACGGTTTTCACAAGGGAATATACCTTAGCGGGCGGCGGAGCATATTGCGATTGCCATTACGACCATAAAGGATAAATAATGAATTGCTCGAATTTTACAAATTATTTAAGAGAAACAAAAATACTCGATTATTCATCTAAACAAATTCAACTGCTTGTAGAAACACGGGGGTGGAAGAGTTTGCCGGAAACGGAACGGGTGAAAGCAATTTATAATTTCGTTAAAGATGAGATTTTATTCGGCTACAACGTTGACGACGGCGTAAAGGCGAGTCGGGTGCTGAAAGACGGTTACGGGCAATGCAACACCAAGGGAACGCTTTTTATGGCTCTTCTTCGCGCCTGCGGTATTCCTTGCCGAATACATGGTTTTATGATAGATAAAATTCTGCAGAAAGGTGCGA
>ERZ1106952.186-NODE-186-length-38695-cov-15.519436_pt1 | contig 38695 bp, 36 predicted proteins | sample MGYA00403677_ERZ1106952 | MGnify/ENA primary metagenome ERZ1106952 (study PRJEB35170, sample SAMEA104062415) | human gut metagenome | biome: human gut; feature: human-associated habitat; material: faeces | place: Denmark | collected 2012-05-14 ...
TCCAAGAGCGAGGCGCGGCGGCTCATCGAGGGCGGCGGCGTGAAGATCGATGAGGAGAAAATCGACGACGTAAACGCCGAAATCCCCGCTTCCGCGAAGGAAAAGGGCGAATTTATCCTGCATAAGGGTAAAAAGGTGCATATAAGGGTGCTGCTACTCGCGTAAATAAGTGTTTGGCTCGCGAAATTTGTTTTAAGCTGTTAAAACAAATTTCTGCGATTTTTAGGAAAACCCCAACGCGCGCCGCTCTGCAAGCGCCGCGGCGTTCGGAGTTTTCCTCGCCGCGCGATAATTTAAGCGCACGCATATTATAAAATCGTGCGGCTTCTCCTTTCATGCAAAAGCAAAAGTTTTTGCAAATAGGGGTGCGCAGCGCACCTAACGCAGTCAATTTTGCGGAGCGACCGCTTGCGGGCATTGAAGCAAAATTGACAAAGTTGCGCGATAACTTGTTATCGCTATGCGCGGTTTTGCTTGCGCGAGTGATTAATATAATTTCAAAATCTCACGAAAAATCTAGCGAGATTTTCGTGAACGAGGCAGCAGAGCCATGAAGAGCTATCTTTCCGTGTATTCGGCGACAACATACGAAAAGGTCATCGAGCGCTCGCGCTTCATCGCCAACTGCGCCCACGCCGAAAGCGAGGAGGAAGCGCGGGCATTTATCGCCAAGGTGCGCGCCGAACATTCGCTCGCCACGCACAACTGCTTTGCCTTCGTCGCGGATAAGGTCGGCAATCTCATGCGCTTTTCCGACGACGGCGAGCCGCAGGGAACGGCGGGCATGCCCATTCTGGACGTGCTCAAAAACAAAAAACTCTTCGAAACGGCGGTGGTCGTCACCCGCTATTTCGGCGGGATCAAGCTGGGCGCGGGCGGGTTGGTGCGCGCCTATTCGGGTACAGCCGCCGAGGCGCTCGATTCGGCGGATATCCGCGAATATACGCCCTGCCGCGAGGTGTTTTTCACTGTCGGCTACGAAAATTTCGACGCGCTGAAGAAGTACCTCTCGCAAAGCGACTGCACCGTCAAGGATACGCAGTATTCCGACAAGGTGCGCGTCCTGACCGCCGTGAAGGCGGCGGACGCGGAAAATTTTGTATCCGCCGCGCGCGACTTTATGGCGGGCAGGGCGGAAACCGAGGAAGGGGAGGAATACCTCTTTCCGTTCCCCCTCTCCCGAGGATAGGGGAAAATCATGAAAGTTTGGTTCAGGTGCAATAAATGCGGCAAGGCATTTGAGGCAGAGGAACGCGTGCGTACGGACATCTGTCCGCACTGTATGTCTTTTATTGACCTTTCGCGCGCGGAGCGGCTCGTCCGAAAACCTGCCGCGGCAGTGTGCGGAAAGGAGGTTGACCCCGCTGCAGATGCCGCATCGTCCGCAATGAAAAAGACCGCTGCAGGCGCGAAGTCCGTTAATCAAGCGGCGGGTACACCTGCGCGAGGCATATCGCCGTTGGGTTGCCCCGCGGGCGCGGATGCCGAAGATACATACGATTCGCTGTACGCCAAGGCGGAAAAAATGCTGACCTTTGGCGCATGGGGCAATGCTTCCGAACTTTTCCGGCATTGCCTCGAAAAAAGGGAGAGCTGGCAGGCACACTTCGGTCTGGTGCGCGCGACCACGCGCGAGCTGACCGATTTGAGCAATTTTTCGGCGGTACAGAAGGATGCTGACGCCGCGTTCGACAAAATGACGGCGGCGGAGCGGCTTTCGCTCGGCAAGCGGTATGTTCCCAAATTGGATGAAAAGCGGCAGTCGTTGAAACGCTCCTACGCGGCGCTGGAGGTGCGCGAGAGTTTATCCACTGAGCAGAAAGGAGATAGCGTCAGTAAAAACAAAAGAAGAAAGGGTGTAGTGAGTGGGATTGCCATTATAGTCGCGTGCGCCATCGTTATGGTTTTTCTCATCATAATAGGGGTGGTGGTCATGCTTGAAACAAATGGCGGTGGTGAAATCATCATTTACATTGCATTATTGTTCGGTGTACCCGGAATTGTTATCGGAGTGCAGGGAAATGCCCAGGAGAAAAAGATTTGGGAACTGAATGAATCGGTGCGTACCTTTTCCGAGCAAACGCGGAATATCGAGCGCAAAAAATTGATGGCACAGATCGACGCGATCGATTATCTCTGCGGTTTCTTAAAATACTGAATCGAAAAATCCGATTGCCTCAATTTGAATTATCCGTTTTGCAAATTGTTTACAAACGGATTTCCGGGTGCTATAATAATATAAGAGAAAACAAAAACGCGCGTGCGCGCAAATATACTGTGAGGTGGAATTGTATGAAATTCATCAAAGCGGAAAAACTGAAAGAAAAACCTGCCGACCAAAGCAAACTCGGGTTCGGCAAAATCTTCACCGACTATATGCTGACGATGAAGTATAGGGGCGGCAAGTGGGAAGAGCCCGTCATCGAACCGTACGGCCCGGTCGCCTTCGATCTCGCCACGACGGTGTTTCATTACGCGCAGGGCATCTTCGAGGGATTGAAGGCGTTCAGGAACGAAAAGGGCGAAGTGCGCGTGTTCCGCCCCGAGGAGAACTTCAGGCGCATGAACCGCTCCGCCGAGCGCATGTGCATCCCGCTCGTCGACGAAAAAGTCGTCCTCGACGGGCTGTTTGAACTTCTGAAAATCGAGAAGGATTGGATCCCCACCGCGCCCGGTACGGCGCTGTATATCCGCCCGTCCATCATCGCGACCAACGCGATGCTCGGCGTGCACGCGGCGACGGAGTACCTGTTCTTCATCATTCTCTCGCCCGTCGGCAGTTACTATGCGCACGGGCTGGCGCCCACCCGCCTGTTGGTCGAGGATTATTATACCCGCGCAACTGTCGGCGGCACGGGCGAGGCAAAGTGCATCGCCAACTACGCCGTTTCCCTCAAGGCGGGCGAAGATGCGGAAAAGAAAGGATTCGACCAAGTCCTTTGGCTGGACGCCAACGAAAAGAAGTACGTCGAAGAAGTCGGTTCGATGAATATGTTCTTCGTCATCGGCGGCGAGGTGGTAACGCCCGCACTCGTCGGCTCGATCCTGCCCGGCATCACCCGCAAGAGCAGCATCGAACTTCTCCGTGCGCACGGCTACAAAGTTACCGAGCGCCGCGTTTCCATCGACGAGGTCATCGAGGCGCAAAAGAAGGGCACGCTGAACGAGGCGTTCGGCACGGGTACGGCGGCGGTCATTTCGCCCGTCGGCATGATGGAATATAAGGGCGTCGACTACGTCGTCAACGGCGGCAAAATGGGCGACATCACCAAATGGCTGTACGATACCATCACCGGTATCCAGACGGGTCGTTTGGAAGATAAATTCGGTTGGGTCGTAAAACTGTGAGCATATTCGACAAATTATTCAAAAAGAAAGCGGACGAAAAGGCGGTCATCAAATTCTGGAAGGAATTTGAAAGCCGCGCCGAACTGTACGCGAATATTCTGGCGGACGGCGACGAGGACAGCGAGGACTACCTGTGGATGAAGGGGCTCGTCGGCAAAGCTCTGAAAATGTGCTGCCTGGATACAACCTGCGGGTACGATTTCGGGTTCGATACCTCGCGCGACCCTGTGCGGCTTGTCTTTCATCATATGAACGACGACTATCTGAAGCAAGTGGGCGAGCTGCTCGCCAAGCATTACCCGAGCAGCCTCGCAAATACGATCGGATTTGCAGTAGCGGAATGATCCGCAGCCGATTCCGCGCAATTTTTGCGCGGAATTTTGCTATTTTGCGGGCAATGCGAACAGGTTCGTTTGTCGCGCGTAATGCCTGTAAAATGCCGTATAAATGCATAAAATCGTCTTTTCGGAGGTACTATGTCAGACATAACAGCCATTACACCGCAAGTTAAGGACAAGGAACGGTGCAATATCTATGTGGACGGCAAGTTCTATTGCGGGCTGAAATTGGAAACGGCGCTGCGCTACCGTTTGAAGGCGGGCGAGCCGATCGACCTTGCGAAGCTGGACGAAATTCAGCTGGAAAACGAAAAGTCGCAGGCGCTGGACAAGGCGATGACGCACCTGTCCGCCTCCATGAAGACGGAGAAGCAGATCCGCGACTATCTGAAAAAGAAGGGGTACGTCGATGCGGTTTGCGACTACGTTCTGGAAAAACTGCGCGGCTACAGCTTTATAGACGACGGAGAGTACTGTGACCAATACGTCCGCACGGCGGGCAGGAACAAGGGGCGGCGGCTGATTGCGGCGGAGCTGAAAAAGAGGGGCGCCTCGGAGGACGCCATCGATGCCGCGCTCGAAAACCGCGAAGGGGAGGAGGACGCGGCGAAGGCGGTGCTCGCCAAGTACATGAAGAACCGCGAGTTCACCCGCGAGAACCTGACCAAGGCGTACCGCCATCTTTTATCGAAGGGATTCGACTACGACACGGCGAAGGACGCGCTCGCCGCGCTCGGCGCGGAGAACGAGGAGCAATAGCGGTAAAGGAAAGACAAACGAGGGGAGGAAAGTATGCAGAACGTACTCACCTGCGCGCAGATGCGCGCGGCGGATAAATACACCATCGAAACGCTGGGGGTACCCTCCGCGGAGCTGATGGAGCGGGCGGGCGCGGCAATCGCCGAAGAGGCGGAAAAACTGCTCCGCGAGATCGGCGGGCGCAAAGTGCTTGCGGTGTGCGGCGGCGGGAACAACGGCGGCGACGGCTGGTGCGCGGCGCGCTTCCTCGCCGAACGCGGCTTTGAAACGGCGGTCTACACGCTGACGGACAAACTCTCGCCCGACTGCGCCGCTCAGCGCGCGGCATACGAGGATGCGCTCTCCGCCGCGGGTGAAGATCCCGCCGTGTTTACCGTTTTCCCCGAAGAGAAGTTCGACGTCGTTCTCGACGCGGTGTTCGGCACGGGATTCCGCGGCGCCCCCGAAGGGAAATTCGCCGAGGCGATCGCCCGCATGAACGAGAGCGGCGCGAAGATTGTTTCCGCCGACATCCCGAGCGGTTTAAACGGGGATACGGGAGCGTTTGTTCTGTGCGTGAAGGCGGATGTCACCGTCACGATCGGCGAGCTGAAAGGCGGGCTTCTGCTTGGCGACGGTGCGGACGTGTGCGGAAAGATCGTGCGGAAGGACATCGGCATCTCCCTCCCTTCGCCCGCGCAGGCGGGGCTTTGCGGCGCGGCGGATTTCAAAAACGTGTTTCCCCCGCGCAGGTCGAATACCCACAAGGGCAGCTTCGGCAGGGCGGTCATTTTAGCGGGCAGCACCGCCTATTCCGGCGCGCCCTTCCTTTCCGCGGGCGCCGCGCTCAAATGCGGGTGCGGCTATACCCGGCTCGCCGTTCCCGCCGACATTTTTCCCTATTGTGTCGGAAAACTTCCCGAGGCGATCCTGACCTGCGCCCCCGCCGAGGAGGGGCACCTGCGCTATGACGAAGAGTTTTTGCGCGGGCTGGCGGCGGGCGCGAACGCCGTCGCCGTCGGCATGGGGTGCGGCGTTTCCAAGGGGTTATACGACAGCCTCGCCTTCCTTCTCTCCGAATACCGCGGCACCCTCGTCATCGATGCAGATGCGCTCACCGCGCTCGCAGAGTACGGCGCGGACATTCTGCGCGAAAAGAGCTGCCGCGTTATCCTGACGCCGCACGCGAAGGAATTTTCCCGCCTGTGCGGAAAGCCGCTCGAGGAGGTTTTGCAAAACGGCGGGGCGCTTGCCAGGGCGTTCGCGGCGGAATACGGCGTCACGGTGTTGCTGAAGGGGCATACGAGCCTCGTCACGAACGGAAAATTCACGATTTTCTGCAACGAGGGCACGCCCGCGCTCGCCAAGGGCGGCAGCGGCGACGTGCTTTCGGGCGTCATCGTTTCCCTCGCGGCGCGCGGCGTGAACGCCATGGATTCGGCGGCGTGCGGCTCGTGGCTGATGGGCCGCGCGGGCAAGCTGGCGGCGGCGGAGCAGGGCAACGAGTACAGCGTCTGCGGAACGGACGTCATCGCAAAACTCCCCGCGGCGATCTCGCAGCTGATCGCGGAGAGCGGGAAGGGGAACGGGTAATGCCCGTTAAAAAACGAGCCATGGCAAAATTTGCAGCCGCGCAATTCGCGGCGCAGGTATAAAGCGCGGCAAACTTGTCGATACTGTATTGCGGAAAGGCACTTCTCCGAACGGGCGGGCTTCGCGTTACATATACTGTTAGGGGGAGGGTTTTTTCCGGAAGACAAGTCAAGCGAGGTTGCTGCCAATGGATATCAGGAGGGGAGAACTGTACTATGCCGATTTAAGCCCCGTTGTCGGGAGCGAGCAGGGCGGCGTACGCCCCGTGCTCGTCGTGCAGAACGACGTCGGCAATAAATATTCCCCCACGGTCATCGCGGCGGCGGTCACGAGCAAAATGACGAAGGCGAAACTTCCCACGCACATCGAAATCGCGGGCCGCAGCTACGGACTGCAAAAGGATTCGGTCATTCTGCTCGAACAGATCCGCACGCTGGATAAGCGCCGGCTGAAAGAGCGCATCGGCTCTCTGCCCCTTTCCACCATGCAAAAGGTGGACGGCGCTCTGCTCATCAGTCTCGGCTGTACCGGGGGAACGCATTGATCGCAGTAAATAAAAAAACAGAACGTGCCGACCCGCCGCTTGACAAAGCGGCGGGTCGGTTTTTTTACCCGTTCTTCCCCGCCGGAGCAATGCCGCGGGCGGGCGGAAATCGCCGTAAAAACCGCGCAAATCCCGCACGAAAACGGCAGAAAAATTTCTTCGCCCAAACACTTTAATTTTTCGGAGGAGTATGGTATAATATCTTTGTATACCGCTGTCGGGCAAGGGCAAAAAGCCGTTCGCCCGCCGCGCGGCGTCCGGAACACAGAGCGTTTCGGCGAATAAAATCCGCCCCTCCCGGCGGAGCAACGGAGCGTATATATGAAAGAACCCAATTATTTCATTCCCCCGCGGTCGTTTCAGATTTTCGGGTTTGACATCTATTATTATGCGGTGATGATCGTCTGCGGCATCATTCTCGCCGTCATCGTCGCGACATTGCTGATGAAGCGCCGCAATATCCCCACAGACTGGATTTTCGACCTCATTTTATGCGTTCTGCCTCTCGGCATCATCGGTGCGCGCACCTTCTCCGTCGTGACCGACCCGACCACATCCATTTCCGAATGGTTCACGGGTTTCCGCGACGGCGGTCTGTCCATCATCGGCGGCGTTATCGGCGGCGCGCTCGGCGTTATTCTCTTCTGCCTCATTCATAAGGTCAATTTTCTCCGCATTGCCGACTGCGTCGTGCCGGGTCTTGCGCTCGCCCAGGCAATCGGTCGCTGGGGTAACTTTTTTAATCAGGAAGTGTACGGCGGGCAGGTCACCAACCCTGCCTTGCAGTGGTTCCCGTTCGCGGTGTACATCGAAAGCTACCGCACCTGGCATTACGCCTTTTTCTTCTATGAAAGCCTGATCAATCTCGCCGTGTTCGCGCTGCTGTTCACCTTTATGTGGAAGTTCAAAAAGAAGCCGAGCGGGCTGGCGATGTGCGGATATTTCTTCTGCTACGGGCTTACCCGTTCCATCATGGAACCGCTGCGCGATTCGCAGTTTATCCTCGGCTACAATATCCCCGTATCCTTCGTCTTTTCCATCATCATGTGCGTGGGCGGAGCCTTGCTTGCGCTCGGTCTGCTGTATTACAACCGCCGCAAATACGGGCGCTGTTTCGGCGCGGCGGAAGGGGAGCCTTTGGCGATTTTGCCCAAGTACTACACCAAAGAGCAGTTGAAAAAGTTTTACGAAGACAAGCTCCTCAAGGAAAAGGCGGCGCAGCTCAAAGCCGAAGCCGAATCCGCCGGAGATGCGCCTTCGCCCGTGCCGAAAAAGAATGCCGTCGTCTGCCCCGCATGCGGCGCGCGCTTCGTCGCGGAGGGGGATGTTGCGGAATGCCCCTTCTGCCATACTCCGTTCAATACGGGCGGCGGGGATAAATCCGGGCAGGAGGCAGACAAATGAGCCGCGACCTGACTTTATTGACCGATTTATACCAGCTCACGATGATGAGCGGGTATCTCAAAAACGGAAAGGAAAAAGACGTCGCGGTGTTCGACCTCTTTTTTCGCCGCAACAGCACCATCACCTATTCGGTGGCGGCGGGTTTGCAGCAGGCGGTCGAGTATGTGCAGAATATCCGCTTCGATGAAGAGGACATCGCCTACCTGCGTTCGCTTAAACTGTTCGACGAAGAATTTTTGAATTATTTAAGGACATTCCGCTTTACGGGCGACATCTACGCCGTGCCCGAGGGCACCGTCGTGTTCCCCGAGGAGCCCATCATCACCGTCCGGGCGCCCCTGTTGGAGGCGCAGTTCCTTGAAACGGCGCTGCTGAACATCGTCAACCACCAGACGCTCATCGCATCCAAGTCCGCCAAGGTCGCATACGCTGCGGCGGGGGATACGGTCATGGAATTCGGCCTTCGCCGCGCGCAGGGGCCGGATGCGGGCGTGTACGGCGCGCGCGCGTCCGTCATCGGCGGCTGCCGCTCCACCTCCAACGTGCTCGCGGGCAAGCTGTTCGATATCCCCGTGGCGGGCACCCACGCGCACAGCTGGGTGATGAATTTCCCCACCGAATACGAGGCGTTCAGGGCGTATGCGGAGATCTTCCCCGACGCCTGCCTGCTGCTCGTGGACACCTACGACACGTTGAAGAGCGGCGTTCCCAACGCCATCCGCGTGTTCGACGAACTGCGGGCGGCGGGGCACGAGCCGAAGGGCATCCGCCTCGACAGCGGCGATCTGGCGTACCTTTCCAAGCGCGCCCGCCGCATGCTCGACGAGGCGGGCTATCCCGACGCGATCATCTGCGCTTCGGGCGATCTGGACGAATACCTCATCACCTCCCTCAAAAACCAGGGCGCGAAGATCGACCTGTGGGGGGTGGGAACGAAGCTCATCACCAGCGCGGATATGCCCGCGCTCGGCGGCGTATACAAACTCTCCGCGCTGTACCCCGAGGAGGGCGGCGAGGTGCCGAAGATCAAGCTGTCCGACAATTCGGATAAAATCACCAACCCCGCGTTCAAGGACGTGTACCGCATCTACGACAACAAGACGGGCAAGGCGGAGGCCGACCTCATCGTCGTGCGCGGGGAAAAGATCGATACGGGCAAACCGCTCACCATCTTCCACCCGAAGGACACCTGGAAGCGCACCACGTTTACCGACTACTCGGTGCGGCAGCTCACGGTGCCCGTGATTAAAGGCGGGGAGCTCGTGTATGAAATGCCTTCGCTTTCGGCGATATGCGACTATGCGGAGAAGGAGAAGGATACGTTTTGGGACGAGTACAAGCGGCTGGACAATCCGCATGTATATAAAGTGGACTTGTCGCAGAAGCTGTACGATATAAAGAATAAACTCATTTCGGAGATCAGGGCGGAAAATGCGTAAAAAGTTCAAACAAGAGGAAGTGGAAAAGCTCATTGCCGGCATCCGCGAGGCGTACGAAACGAAAATTCGCCGCCTCGAATACCGCAATGAGGGATTGGTTTCGGAAAACCGCACCCTGCGCGCCAGCCTCGCGGAGATGAAAAACCGCGAGAGCAAGGTGGGCAAGGCGCTCGTCGCCGCGGAAACGAAGGGCGAGGAGATCAAGGAATTCTACCGCATGAGCGCGGAAACGGAGTGGAAGACCCTGCGGCTCTTTGCCGATAAGTGGAAGAAGCTCGCCGCGCAGATGGCGGGCGTCATTCCCAAGGATGATGCGGAAAAATATACCAAGTTTGCCGACGATCTGGCGGCGCTTCTGGGCAAGGAGCAGGGCAAATTCCGCGCGGAGAACGGCTCTGCGCCCGACGAGGAGCCGTTCGACCCGAAGGCGGTCATCGGCAAGTATATTGAGAGCGAGGAAGAGGACACGGGTTTCAATCTCGACGACGTGCTCAACCCCAAGGGCGAGCTCGATCTCGAAAAACTGTGCCGCGGTCTCGGATTGATGGACGATTAGGAGCGATTCAATGGCATACGCATTTATCTTTTTTCTTGCGCTTTTGGCAGATCAGTTGAGCAAAGCTCTCGCGGCGGGGTTGAATTTTGACAATATTCAGCTCATCCCCGGGCTTCTCGGGTTGGATTTTACCTATAACCCCGGCATCGCCTACGGCAGTTTCGGCGATGCGGAGTGGCTGCAGCCCGTAGTCATTGCGCTCACCTGCGTCGCCATCGTCGCATTTCTCATCGCGCTGATAAAAGTCGGCAAGGGCCGCAAGTGCCTGCGCACGGGCATCGTGCTCATCATGGTCGGCGCGGCGGGCAACCTCATCGACCGGCTCGTCGAACAGCAGGTGCGCGATTTTATCCTTGTCAGCGTGGGAAATATCGGTTTTCTGAATTTCAACTGCAACGTGGCGGATATTGCCATCACCGTCGGCGCGGTGCTGTTCTTGCTGGCTCTCCTGTTCGTGGATAAAGATGCTCTCTTCCGCTTCCGCAAACAGAAAAAGCAGGAAGAGCAGGCGGTTCTGGAAGCGGTCGCCGACCTCGAGGAGCGCGCCGCGGAAACGGACAACGACCTCGGAGCCGACGCGCCCGACGACAAAAAGACGGAATGAACGCCGAGCGTATCGTGGCGGAGAGCGGGGCGGCGCGGCTGGACGTGTTTCTCTCCGAACGGCTGAACATCACCCGTTCGGCGGCGAAAAAGCTCATCGATGACGGGCATGTCACCGTCGGGGGGGCGCCCGTCAAGGCGTCGCGCGCGGTGAATGCGGGGGAGGAGATTTTCTGCGAGATCCCCGCGCCGCAGGCGCTCGATCTTACGCCGCAGGATATTCCGATCGACATCGTCTACGAGGACGACGACATCGCCGTCGTCAACAAGCCGCAGGGGCTTACGGTACACGCGGGCAGCGGCAATTTGTCGGGCACCCTCGTCAACGCGCTGCTGTACCGCCTGAAGAGTTTGAGTTCCATCAACGGGGTCATCCGCCCCGGCATCGTACACCGCATCGATAAGGACACGTCCGGTCTTCTCGTCGTCGCCAAAAACGACGCGGCGCACCTGTCCTTATCCGAACAGATTGCCGAAAAGACCTGCCGCCGCGAGTATCTCGCGCTGTGCGACGGGATTTTTAAGGAGGACGCGGGCAGGGTGGAAACGTACATCGGCCGCAGCCCTGCCGACCGTACGAAGATGGCGGTCGTGCCCAGGGAAAAGGGGAGATACGCTGCCACGAATTTCGAGGTCGTGCGGCGCTTTTCGGCGGGGTATACCCTCGTCCGTTTTCGCCTGGAAACGGGGCGCACCCACCAGATCCGCGTGCATTGCAAACATCTGGGGCATCCCATCGTGGGCGACCCCGTGTACGGGAGCAAAAAACAGAAATTCAAGCTGAACGGTCAGCTTCTGCACGCCTGCCGCCTGGAACTCACCCACCCGAAGACGGGCGAGCGCATGGCGTTCGAAGCGCCGCTGCCCGCCTATTTTTCCGCGGTGTTGGAAAAGCTGGAACGGGAGGAGCGCGGCTGCGCAAGGTAGCTCGCCCGCAAAGGTTTGCACCGCGCAACCGCAAGGCGCCGATAAAACAGAATTTGCCGCCGCTCGCCGCGGCGAAAAGGGGAAACCTATGAAAATCAAGGGCAAACTGATGGATGCGGAGGGGATGAAGAACACCTTCCGCCGCCTCGCGCATCAGATCATCGAAAAAAACGAGGGCGTGGAAAACCTCGTGCTCATCGGCATCCGCACGCGCGGGGTCACCGTCGCCGAGCGCATCAAGGCGTGCCTCGATTCCATCGAGGGCGAGAACGTGCCGATGGGCGTGTTCGACATCGCGCTGTATCGCGACGACTTGGAGGATTTAGGCTCCGAGGTGGAGTTTTTCGGCAGTGAAATCGACTTTTCCGTGGACGGAAAGACGGTGCTCATCTGCGACGACGTGCTCTACACGGGCAGAACGGTGCGCGCGGCGATTTCCGAAGTGATGGCGCTCGGCCGCCCGGCAAAAATTCAGCTTTTGGCGCTCGTTGACCGCGGCCACCGCGAACTTCCGTTCAAGGCGGATTTCACGGGCAAGAGCGTACCCTCCTCCGCCAAGGAAGGCATCGCCGTCCGCTTTACCGAAACGGACGGGGAGGACGGGGTGTTTATATATGACAAGTAGAAATTTTCTCACTTTTTGTTTTGAGCTGACAAAACAAAAAGTCGAGAGTTGGAGGGGAAACCCGAGCGGCTTTCCCCTCGGCGGCGCGCTTTTTCAGGGCACGCCTTTTTTATGCGCGCCGCCTTCACCCTTTCCGTAAGCCGAGGTATCGGCAAATAGGGTGCGCTGCGGAAAAGTGCGATTTTCCTTGCGCAAATGATTATAAAAAATATAAAACCAAAAACTCACGGAAAATCGCAGCGGAGCGAGATTTTCGTGAACAAGGCGGCGGAGCCGAGGCGGAAACGAGCAATGCCCGTTAGGGTATTGCGAGAAACTTGTCTCGTGCGCAGCCGCTAAAAGCGTGGTTTTGCCTTTTTCAAGAGATTGTTTTATGCGCGCAGCCGCGATTTCCGACAAAAATTTTGCAGAAATGTTGCAAAAAAATACATACGTTCGCTTGAAAAACGCACAATAAAGTGGTACAATACATAAGAACAAAAAAGTAAGGAGATAATCTTGTATGGCTAAAAAACAGAGAACGGAAGGGCAGGCAAAGCGCGACCTTGTAAAATTCTGCGCGTTTGTGGCGCTCATCGTCGCGGCGTTTACTTTTACTTTCGGCGGATTGTTTAACGGGTCGGTTGCAGGCAATATCCTCGATCTGATCGCGAAGCTCGCGCTTCTGGTTGCGATCGCTTTCCCGGCTTATACTTTCAGCAGGGGGCTCAGCATTGTATGGCGCGTCATTTTTTGGATCGCGTTGGTCATCTATATCCTCGGCTGCGTGTTGGGTATGCTCAGCATCAACCTTGGCTGATACGGAAAAGATATAAAAGAGCGGTTTGCTTCGGCAAGCCGCTTTTTTCTTTACAAACGCCGCAATTTTTTGTATAATAGCGGGGAATAAGAACGAAACGGCGCGCCGCGTATCGGCGCGGGAGAAAAGTTATGAGCAATCCTTTGGTCGCCATCGTCGGCCGCCCGAATGTGGGGAAGAGCACCCTCTTCAACAAGATCGCGGGCAGAAAAATTTCCATCACCGAAAACAGACCCGGCGTCACGCGCGACAGGCTGTACGCCGACGCGGAGTGGCGGGGCAAAAAATTTACCGTCGTCGACACGGGCGGCATCGAGCTCAAATCGGAGGATACCATGTGGAAGGAGATCCTCCGCCAGGCGGATACCGCCATCGACATGGCGCAGGTCATCGTGCTCATGGTGGACGGCAAGGAGGAACTTACATCCTCCGACTACGACGTGGCGGAAAAGCTCCGCCGCAGCAAAAAGCCGGTCATCCTCGCTGTCAACAAAATCGACAACTTTTCGCCCGACAAGCTGTTCGAATACTATGCTTTGGGATTGGGCGAGCCGTTCGCCCTCTCCGCCGAACATTCGCAGGGAGTGGGGGATTTGCTCGACGAAATCGTCGCCCATTTCGACGGCGGCGACGAGGAGGAGCACGACCGCCTGAAAATCGCGGTGGTCGGCAAGCCGAACGCGGGCAAGAGCAGCCTCGTCAACCGCCTTTTGGGGTTTGAACGCACGATTGTCACCGACATGGCGGGCACCACGCGCGACGCAATCGACACACCCTTCGAGCTGGACGGCGAAAAATACACCCTCATCGATACGGCGGGCATCCGCAAAAAGCGGAGCGTTTCCGACGACGTGGAATATTACAGCGTTCTGCGCGCCTTCGACGCGGTGCGCCGCGCCGACGTCTGCCTTTTGGTGGTGGACAGCGCTGAAGGTCTTACCGAGCAGGACGTGAAGATTATCGGCTATGTACACGAGCAGGGCAAGCCCTCCGTCATCGTCATGAACAAGTGGGATCTCATCGAAAAGGATTCCAAAACGGTCAATAAATTCGAGGAAAAGCTGCAAGCCGACCTCAAATTCATGGACTACTATCTGTCCGTATATATCTCCGCCAAAACGGGTCAGCGCGCCGAAAAGGTTCTCGCCTTCGCGCGCAGGGCGTATGAAAACGCCAACCGCCGCATCTCGACGGGCACCCTCAACGACCTTATCCTGGACGCCGTGCGCACCAACGAGCCGGCTTCCGTCAACGGCAGGCGGCTGCGCGTGTACTACTGCACCCAGCCCTCCGTCTGCCCGCCCACCTTCGTGCTCTCCGTCAACGACGAAAAGCTGATGCACTTTTCCTATAAGCGCTACCTCGAAAACGTTTTGCGCCGCGCGGCGGACTTTTCGGGTACGCCCGTCCGCATCGTCACCCGCAACCGCGGCGAAAACGAGGGCGGCTTGATGTAAAAAGGGGGAGGAAGAATATGGAACTCGCTTTTTCGGATATCTGGTATTGGTTCATCGTCATGGCGGTCGTGTCCTACTTTGTCGGCTGCTTCAACTTCGCCCTCCTCATCTCCAAAATCAAGCACAAGGACGTGCGCAAGATGGGCAGCGGCAACCCCGGCACGATGAACATGAGCCGCCAGTTCGGCTTAAAGATCGGCGGACTGACCCTCTTTCTGGACATGGTCAAGGGCGGTCTGCCTCTTCTGATCGCTTACTTCATCTTCCGCGGCTATGTGTTCGCGGGAACCGACGTGCTCGTTTCCGACCTCGCGCGGTACGTTTGCGGCGTGTCCGTCATCGTCGGGCACATCTATCCCGTCACGATGAAGTTCAAAGGGGGCAAGGGCATCGCGTCCACCCTCGGCATGTTCACCTTCGCGCTCTGCTGCGAGTATTGGTGGATGATCTTCGTCGCGCTCGGCATCCTGGTTCTGACTCTCTTCTATATCTGGGCGAGCGAATGGGGCTCGATGGGCAGTCTGCTCGGGGTGTCCTTTTTCGCCGTCACGCAGGGCATCATCTTTTATATCCGGTATCAGGGCGAAATGCTCAGCGGCTTCGTGGTGGCGATCTTTCTGTTGCTGCTGCTCGACTGCTTCCTCACCTGGTTCGCGCACCGCAGAAACATCATGGCTCTGCTCGCGGGCGAGGAACACCACACCTCCGTCAAAAAACTCTCGCACGGAAAGAAGGAAGCGCAGTGACCCGCGCAAGGGGCGGGTTTGGGCGCCTTCGCGCAGGCTGTAAAGCGAAACAAACTTTTTGAATTTGGTATTTTTTGCAAATATGCCCTCATATACTGAACTGTAACAGGCGGATACGGGGGCTAACGAACGGCTTCCGTATACCGGGAACATTGGTATATGGAGGCTGTTTTTTTATGTCGAACGAATTGTTGGAGGGCGTCCGCCGCTGCGGAAAGAGCGAAATCGCCGTCGTTGGCCCCAAGGGATGCGGAAAAACCACCTTCGCCCGCGCCTTCGCGGGCTCGCTTGCGGGCGCGGCGTTCGCCGAGGGGGAATCCGTCCGCGCGGAGCTTGCGGAGGGCGGCGTTTGTATCGCCGAATACGCGTCGGCGGAGCTTTCGCAAAACTGCGGCTGCGCCGTGCTCGTCACGTCCGACGGCTCCTTCGGCCGCCCGCGCGGCGAGGTCATCCCCGAGGAGGAGGCGGCGGTCAGATCGCTGCGGGCGTGCGGGGTTGCCTTTGTCATCGTCGTCAACGGCTCGTCGGGCGGCGAACTGTGCGGCGCTTTGGAGGAAAAGTACGGCTGCGCCGCCTTCGCCGTCAACTGCGCCGGGGAGAGCGATTATTCCGCCGTCGAAGAGGGGATGCTCTTTTCCCTTCCCGTGGCATCTTTGGAGATCGATTTGCCCGAATGGATGTGCGTTCTGCCCGCCGAGAGCAAGATCATCTCCGAAATTCTCGAAAAGGTGCGCGCCGTATCGCCCAAGATCTGCTGCGCAAGGGATTGCTCGCTCATGGAGAGCGCCTTTGCGGAGGGGAATGTGTACTGCGAGGCGAGCGAGGTGAACCCCGCAAACGGCTGCGCACACTATTCCTTTGCGGCGAAGGAGGGGATGTTCTATTCCGTGCTGAGCGAGGAGTGCGGCGCGGAAATCACCGACGATTTGCGCCTGATGGCGTACATGCACTCGCTGAAAGACGCGAAAAAGTTCTACGATAAATTCCGCGGCGCGCTCGCCTCCGCCGAGGAGAGTGGCTACGGCGTCGTATACCCGAAGGAGGAGGACATGGTCTTGCAGCCGCCCGAACTCGTCCAAAGGGGCGGGCGCACGAGCGTCAGACTGAAGGCGGACGCATCCTCCTACCATCTCATCAAGATCGACGTACACAGCGAAGTCTGCCCCGTTTCTGGCGAGAGCGCGCGCAGCGAGGAGATTGCCCGCGGCATCGTCGAAAGCTACGAGAAAGACCCCGAGGCGCTCTGGAATACCGACATGTTCGGCAAGACCTTTAAGGACATGGTGCGCGGCGGGCTGGACGAAAAGCTCGGGAACATGCCCGAGGACGCGCGGGGAAAACTGCGCAAGGCGGTCACGCGTATCGTCAACGAGGGCAAGGGCGGCGTCATCTGCATCCTGCTGTGACGGCGGATAAGCGAAGATTCTGAATTGCAAACGGGCGCATTTTTGCGCCCGCTTTTCCTTTTTCGGGCAAAAAAGTCGCCCGCCGCGCCCGATTCGCTTGCATAAATCCCGCTTTCAAACTATAATGAAATAGAATACTTTGAGAGAGAGAAACGGTGAAACGATATTTTCAGTATTTAAGGGAATACAAGTGGCGGTGCATCCTCGGCACGGTGTCCAAGTGGATCGAGGCGGTGCTCGAACTTCTCGTCCCGCTCGTGATGGCGAACATCATCGACGTCGGCGTGGACGGGGGCGGCGGCATCGCGTATGTGCTGTGGGGCGGCGCGCTCATGCTCGCCATGGGCGCGGTCGGATTCGGTTGCGCGCTGTACTGCCAGAAGAGCGCCTCCATCGCATCGCAGGGTTTCGGCACGAACGTGCGCAACGCGCTGTTCTCGCACATCAACACGCTGTCCTACCGCGAATTGGATAAACTCGGCTCGGCTTCCCTCGTCACCCGCACCGTCAACGACGTCAACCAGATGCAGAGCGCGGTGGCGATGATCATCCGCCTGGTCGTGCGCGCGCCGTTCATCGCCCTCGGCTCGGTCATCCTGTGCCTTATTTTAGATTGGCAGATCGGGCTCATCGTCACGGCGGCGGCGATCCTCGTCGGCGTCGTATTGTGGGTCATCATGAAAAAGAGCGTGCCGTACTATTCGCGCAACCAAAAAAAGCTCGACCGCCTCGCGCAGATCACCAACGAAAATCTGGAGGGCGCGCGTGTGGTGCGCGCCTTTCAGAGCCGCGACAAGGAGCGCGCCCGCTTCGACGATGCCGCGCAGGACATGCTGAACAACTCCCTCGTCATCGGCAAAATTTCTGCCTGGCTCAACCCGCTCACCTACGCCATCGTCAATTTCGGCATCGCGATCATTCTGCTCGTGAGCGGCTTCAAGGTGGATGCCGGCAGGCTTTCCAGCGGCGACATCATCGCCATCATCAACTATATGGCGCAGATTTTAAACGCCATGATCGTCATCTCCAACCTCGTTTCGCTGTTCACCAAGGCGCACGCCTCCATGCTGCGCGTCAGCGAGGTATTCGACGCGCAGTCCTCCGTAGCGGACGGAACGTGCGCCGAATTCGACGAAACCGCGCCCGCGATCGAATTGGAAAACGTCGACTTTTCCTACGCGGGAACGGATAAATATTCCCTGCGCGGGGTCAGCCTGACCATTCCGCGCGGCGCCACCGTCGGTGTCATCGGCGGCACGGGCAGCGGAAAAACGACCCTCGTCAATCTCTTCCCGCGGCTGTACGACGCGACGCGCGGCACCGTAAAGGTATTCGGCAGGGATGTGCGCGAATATTCCCTCGCCGCACTGCGCGGCGGGTTCGGCGTGGTGCCGCAGAGCGCGGGGCTGTTTTCGGGCACGGTGCGCTCCAACCTCGAATGGGGGAAGGAAGGCGCGACGGACGAGGAGTGCAACGCCGCGCTGAAAGTCGCCTGCGCGTACGACTTCGTTGCGGAAAAGGGCGGGCTGGAAGAGCCGGTCACCGAGGGCGGCAAAAACTTTTCGGGCGGGCAGAAACAGCGGCTCACCATCGCGCGCGCCGTCGTCGGAAAACCGAAAATTTTGATTTTGGACGACAGCTGTTCCGCACTCGACTTCGCGACGGACGCGAAGCTGCGCGCGAACATCGCGGCGCTCGAGGATACGACGACAATCCTCATCTCCCAACGCGCCTCGTCCATCAAAAATGCGGACATGATCTATGTGATGGAAGACGGCAAGATCGCGGGCAGGGGAAAGCACGAGGAATTGTACAAAAACTGCCCGCTGTATAGAGAGATATGCGATTCGCAGGCGAGGGCGGCGGAATGAAGAAGAACGGATTCAAAAGGGGTTTGACGAGCCGCCTGCTCGTCTACGTCAAGCCGTACCGCGGTTACGTCGTCGGCGCGGCAATTTGCAGTTTATTGTATGTGGCGTTCGTTCTGCTCGGGCCGGTGCTGTACGGCTGGGCGATCGACGCGATGATCGGCGCGGGGCAGGTCGATTTTACGAAGGTATTTTATATGTCGGGCGGGTTCGCGCTGTGCGTCCTGCTCGCGTTTGCGTCGCAAAAGCTGCTCAACAACTTCGTCAATTCGCTCTGCTACAAGCTGGTGCGCGACTTGCGCGAGGACGCCTTTTACAGCCTCTCCGCCGCGCCCGTCAGGTACGCCGATACGCACGCCCAGGGCGACGTGATGGCGCGCGTCGTCAACGACGTGGACATCATTTCCGACGGTCTTTTGCAGGGCGTGGCACAATTATTCACGGGCGTTACCACCATTTTGGGTACACTCGTCGTCATGTTCGTCATCAACTACATCATCGCGCTGGTCGTCGTACTGCTCACGCCGCTGTCGCTGTTCGTCGCGGCGTTCATCACCAAGCGCACCTTTAAAAATTTCAGCGCGCAGGTCAAGGTGCAGGGCAGGCTCGCCGCCCACACCAAGGAGATGCTCGCGGGGCAAAAGACGGTCGTGCTGTTCGGGCAGGAAAAGCAGTCCCTTCAAAAATTCGAGGAGATCGACGCGGAACTGTACGAAATCGGCTGGCGCGCGCAGTTCTCCTCCGCGCTCACCAACCCCAGCACGCGGTTCGTTAACGCCGTCATCTATGCGTTCGTCGGCGTTTTGGGCGCGGTGTTCTGTCTGATGAGTACGGGCGGCTCGCTCGTGCTCGGGGGGATGGTGTTGAGCGGCTTCACCACGGGCATGCTCGCCGTGTTTTTGAGCTATGCCAACCAGTACACCAAGCCCTTCAACGAGGTTTCCAACGTCGTCACACAGATGCAGAACGCCTACGCCTCGGCGGCGCGTGTGTTCGAGGTGGTCGACGAGCCGGGCGAAAACCTCGAGGGCGCCGAGCACATCGCAAAGGTGCGCGGCGACATCCGCATCGAAAACGCCTGCTTCTCCTACGAACCCGACCAAAAACTCATCGAAAACCTGAACGTAAACGTTAAAGCGGGCAGTAAAATCGCCATCGTCGGCCCCACGGGTTGCGGGAAGACCACCCTCATCAACCTTTTAATGCGCTTTTACGATCTGAAGAGCGGCGCGATTTACGTCGACGGCGTGAACGCGAAGGACATTCCGCTCGACGAATACCGCAAAATGTTCGGCATGGTTTTACAGGAGAGCTTTCTGGCGAACGAAACGGTCGCCTGGAACATCGCCTACGGCAGCGAGCACGCCACCCGTGCGCAGGTCGAGGCGGCGGCGAAGGCGGCATATTGCGACTTTTTCATCAACAACCTGGAACACGGGTACGATACGGTGCTTTCGAGCAACGTGAGCGTTTCGCAGGGGGAGCGGCAGCTTTTGTGCATCGCCCGCGTGATGCTCGCCGACCCGCCCATGCTGATTTTGGACGAGGCGACCTCGAATATCGATACGATGACGGAAATGCGCATCCAGCGCGCCTTTGCAAAGATCATGGAGGGGCGCACGTCCTTCATCGTCGCGCACCGTCTTTCGACTATATTAGACGCCGACCTCATTTTGGTGATGAACCACGGCTCGGTCATCGAGCAGGGCACGCACGCGCAGCTGATGGAACGCAAAGGCTTTTACTATAATCTCTACAATTCGCAGTTTGCGAAGTAATGTGTACAAAATAAAAGGGGCGCGCCCGAAAATTCGGGCGCGCCTTTCGTTTGCTGTTGTATGGAATTTGCGCGCACAGAGCGCCGCTTTCGCGGACAGCTTTTCAGTGCTGCGGTCTGCGTTTTCCGTCCTTGTCGATGAGCATGGTCGGCCGCTCGTCTTTAAGCGCCATCAAATAGTCGTTGTACTGCTGGTCGGTCAGGGTGCGCACCTTTTCCTTCTTTTTCTTCTTTGCCATAAAAATCACCTCGTTCGGGTTTTCCACAAGTATCGGCAAAGGCGGAGCTTTTTATTCATCGTTTCTCATCCCGCTGGTGCTCCGCGAGATACTTTTTCCGCCGCCTGCAATAAATGACGATTGCCGCTGCAAACGCTCCTGCGCTGATAAAGATGGCGCCGATCCAATCCCATGGGTTCAAATTTGGGTAGGGGTTTGCATCCTCGGTTTCATAGGCTCCCGCTACAAGAATGTATTCATCGGCAGGCTTGTCGAGCCGCAGTTCGACGTTCTGCAATTTGGGGTTTGCCGCGAGTATGGCGATGTATTCATCTTCCGAATGGGGGACTTTCAGTCGATAGCGATACAGCGTCAGTTCGATTCCGTCCGCGGCGGTTCGATAATTGCATCCGTAAAAATCGCCCTCGTCGAGGTTGTCGTTGCCTTCGGCGGGGAACAGATATACGCATTCGGCTCTTCCCTCTCCCTCGGCGGGCAGCGGCTCCTCGCGCAGGAGCGAATATTCGTATTCGGCAAACAAGGAGCATGATTCCGCGTTTTGCTTCAATTCGTCCAAGGAAGCGTAATAGTATTTTTCGGGTATGGATACGATGGCGTCGCCGCGGGATACGAATGCCGAATTGTATACGCCGACCGCCGAGATCACAACGGCGGAAACGAGTGCGGCACTGCCGAAAATGACGGCGCCGTTGATAAGCTTGAAGCGCAAATATTCTCGCTCATTTTCGGGGAATCGCCCGCTCTTCGTCTTGACGAGGAGGTAGATAAACCCCGCGATCAGAAAGGCGGCTGCCGCGCCGATTGCGCCGAATAAAAAGGCATACCCGATTTTCATTCCGCCGTGCGCGGGGATAAATACATGCGGAAAGATAAACCCGAACGCCGCAGCACAGGCAATGCACACCCGCCCGCGTATGCGGAACAGGTATAGGAAAAACCGTTCGGTCGCCTCCGCTTCGAAATCGTCCTGCGAAACGAGGAAGGCGGCGCGCCGGCAAGCGAGCAGGGTGACGAACAGGGATGCCGCCAGCAAAATCAGGCCGATAAAAAAGCCGAGCCTGCTCTGGAACGCCGCAAACGCGAGGATGAGGGTGAGCAGCGCCGCCAAAAGCGCCAATCCGTAGGATACCATCGCCGCAACGGACACATTGTTTTTATACCGCGCGAGCAGGTGCGCAAGCGCCTTTTCCCGCTTCTGCTCGGTCGCCTGCGGCGGCTCGGCGGGGGATATGCGCTCGCCGCGCAGCAGTTCGTCGCAGGTAACGCCGTACAGTTCGGCGATGGCGGGCAAAAGGGATATGTCGGGCGAGGATGCGCCCGTTTCCCAGCTGCTCACCGTCTTATTGGAAACGCCGAGCCTGTCGGCGGCGTCCTGCTGCGTCATTCCCTTGGATTTTCGCAAAATTGCGAGGAATTCTCCCATCGTCGTCTTTGCCATAGCTTTCTCCTTTGGCTGCGCCGCTCGTGCGCCGCGGCACGAATGCAGCCGTTCGCCGTTCGTACTTTATAATTGCGGTCGCGGCACACGGCACGCCTGTTGTGTATATACGGCAGCGCGTATCGCAGCCCGCCGCTTTTCGTCCTGCCCGTTCTTCGCTTCTATTCTATCCGATTCGGAGAACTTTTGCAACCCTCGCCCGCGGAAAATCGCTCCGAGAACCTTGGAATTTCTCTCAAATGCGGGGAAGTGTACTGTTGCTCCGCAAAAAAACAACTTCGTGTTAAAAAAGAGCGCCGGCAAGAAAGCCTGCGCTCTTTTCGAATCATATTATAATATAATAGGTGCAACCGCGCGTTTACGGTTTAGCCGAGCACGCGCACGCGGATGACGCTGTCCGCCTTCTCGATCTCCTTGACCGCCTTTGCGGGCAGGGGCTGATCCAAATCGAGGATCATATACGCCATGTCCTTCTTCGATTTGTCCAAAAGGTTGGCGATGTTCACGTTCGCGCCCGAAACGACGGAGGTGATCTTCGCGATGATTCCCTCCACGTTCTTGTGCATAATGCACACGCGTGCGGGGGTGGTGCGGGGCGCGCATACGTCGGGGAAGTTCACGCTGTGCGTGATGTTCCCGTTCTCGATGTAGTCGACGAGTTCCTTCGCCGCCATCGCCGCGCAGTTGTCCTCCGCCTCGGGCGTGCTCGCGCCGAGGTGGGGCACGCAGATCACGTTCTTCGCGCCGATGAGGTTATCGGAGGGGAAGTCGGTGATGTAGCGCTCGATCTTTCCGCTCTCCACGGCAGCGAGCATCGCGTCCGCGTCGACGAGTTCGCCGCGCGAGTTGTTGATGAGCACGGCGCCGTCCTTCATGCGCGCGATGCTCTCCGCGTTGAACATCTTTTCGGTGTCGGGGGTGAGGGGGACGTGTACGGTAATAAAGTCTGCCGATTTCATCACGGTGTCGAGGTCGGCGGTCTTTACGCGGTTGTCCAGGTGCAGCGCACCCGCCACGGACAGGTAGGGGTCATACCCGATGACGTTCATGCCCAAATCGACCGCGGTGTTTGCGACCATCACGCCGATGGCGCCGAGGCCGATGACGCCGAGCGTCTTGCCGAGGATCTCGTGCCCGACGAAGGCGGATTTGCCCTTTTCGACCGCCTTGGAGATGCCCTCGGTGCCTTTCAGCGTCTTCACCCATTCGATGGCGTCCACGATCTTGCGCCCGCCGAGGAACAGTTCGCAGATGACGAGCTCCTTGACGGCGTTCGCGTTCGCGCCGGGGGTGTTGAACACCACGATGCCCTTATCGGTGCAGGCGGGGATGGGGATGTTGTTCGTGCCCGCGCCCGCGCGCGCCACGGCGAGCAGTTCGTCGTTCAGGGGGTATTCGTGCATGTTGAAGCTGCGAAGCATGATGCCGGCAGGGTTCTTCGATTCCTTGGTGAAAGTGTAGCCCGCGGGGAATTCCTTGTCCGCAACGGGGCTGATTTCGTTTAATTTGAGTATTTCGGGCATGGTGAATCTCCTTTGCGCTTACGCGTTTTCCTTTTCGAATTTCTTCATGAACTCGATGAGCGCCTTGACGCCTTCGACGGGCATCGCGTTGTAGATGGAGGCGCGCATGCCGCCCACGAGCCTGTGACCTTTGAGCGAAACGAGACCCGCCGCCTTCGATTCCTTCACGAACTTCTCGTCCAGCTCTTTGGACGGGGTCACGAAGGGCACGTTCATGATGGAGCGGAATTCCTTCACCACGCTGTTGGTGTAGAACTTGGAATTGTCGATGAAGTCATACAACAGACCCGCCTTATACTCGTTGACCTTGTTGATCTCCCTGATGCCGCCCAGCTTTTTGAGGTGACGGAACACGAGGTTCGCCATGTAGATGGCAAAGCAGGGGGGCGTGTTGTAGAGGGAACCGTTCTCCGCCTGAATCTTCCATTTGAGCATGGTCGGGCAGGCGGGCAGGGGATTTTCGATGAGGTCTTTGCGCGCGATGACGATGGTCACGCCCGCGGGGGCGACGTTCTTCTGCGCGCCCGCATAGATGACGCCGAATTTCGTAACGTCGACTTCGCGGGAGAGGATTTCCGAGCTCATGTCGGCAACGAGGGGCGCCTTCACGTTCGGGAATTTGACGTAGCGGGTGCCGAAAATGGTGTTGTTGGAGCAGATGTGCACATAGTCGGCGTCGTCGTTGAACGCGATCTTGTCCACGTCGGGAATGTAAGTGTACGTTTTATCCTCGGAGGACGCGACCTTGCGGGCATCGCCGTAGATCTGACCTTCCTGCCATGCCTTTTTGGAGAAGTTGCCCGTAACGATGTAGTCCGCCTTGCCCGTGTGCATGAGGTTGAGCGGAACCGCCGCAAACTGCTGGCTCGCGCCGCCCTGTACGAAGAGCACGCAGTAATCCTCGGGGATGTTCATCAGTTCGCGCAGGTTGGCTTCCGCCTCCTCCACGATGGCGGAAAACGCCTTGTCGCGGTGGGAAATTTCGCACACGCTCATGCCGGTGCCGGCGAAATCCAGAAGCTCTTTCTGCGCTTCTTCCAGTACCTCGAGGGGAAGCATGGAAGGCCCTGCCGAAAAGTTGTAAACTCTCATAACCTTGCTCCTTATGATAAAATATAGAAATCTGTAAAAAAGACTAAAAAAAACGATGCGGAATAAAGCATTCCCGAATATTATTTAATATTATATAATAAACGGCGCGGATTTTCAAGTCTTTGAGGCGCGAAACGGAAAAGAAAAATATTTTTTGCCTTTTTCACGCCCTCGGTATAAAAAGTTCCCATCTTTGTCAAAAATAATGCGACAAAGTATTTACTTTTTTCCGAAAATGTAGTAAAATGAAAAAAAGGATATTGCTGTACTTTAAACGATCGAGGCTGCGGCTTCAAGGGGGCAACTATGTCTGAATCCATTCAACAAAAACTGAACGGCTTATCTCCCGTGGAGAGGCTCAAAGCGACGGATAAATACCTGGCGGAAATGCGCGACATTCTTGCATCGATGGACGAAATAGCGGCGCTTCGCGCCAGCCGCGGCGAGCCTGCGTCCGACGAATTCGGCGGCTACAAGCGCTCCACGGTCGTCAGGTTTGTTGCCGAACTGGAAAAGCAGAAGAGCGCCATTCTCGACGAAATTGCCCGCAGCGAGCAGAAAAATGCGGAGCGCGCCGAGCGCGACCGCGCCGAAAAGCAGAAGCTGCAGGAAGAAAAGCGCGCATTGGAGCGCGCGGCGGCGCTTCCCGCTGCGCAGGCGCAGGAGAATAACAAGGCGATCGGCGAACTTTCCAAAAAGGTCGACTCCATCGCCATTACCTCGCAGGACAGCGCCGTTGCAAGCTTCCGCAAAGGGGATACTTCCCTCGCCATCGAAAGCATGTACACCGGTCTTTCGCTCGACATCGAAAAGATGCGCGACGATATTTTGCAGGAGATGAAGTACTCCTATAAGCAGGATATGGCGATCTACGACGACCTCGCCGAAAAGATCGATTCGCTGAAAAATGCAGACAATGCCGCCCTCGAAGAGACGCTCAAACCCATGGGCGACAATATCAGCGCGATGAACGAAAAGCTGAACGCGCTCGCGCCCGTCGACTACGAGGCGATCGCCGATAAAGTCGCTTCGCGCGTGGTTACGGGCGGCATCGATTACGATATTCTTGCCGAGCGCATCGTCGGCATCATGACGGGCGAAAACGCGCCCAAAACCAAGGGCGAAAATTCCGCCATGGCAGAGCTTACTTCGATGGAACGCAAGATCGACGAGTTGAGGAACACGCTCAACGGCGCGGTCAGCGTCAAACAGATGCCCGAGTTCAAAAAACTCGACGGGCTGATCGCCGATTACCTGCGCACCCTTTCCTACGATACGATTCCCGACATGCTGATCGCGGCGAATGCGGTCAAAGACCTTGCCAACCGCTACATCGTCAGCGGCAATTCCCTGCGCGGCGAAACGATGCTCTCCGACCTTCGGATGCGGCTCGAGCGGGTCAACGTATGGGGTACGAACGCCATCGCGGCTATATCCGACGCCGTTGCGTCGCATAATCTGCCCGTAACCTATTCCAAGGAGGCAATGGAGGCTTTCAGGGCGGCGGTGCTTGAATTCGAGCAAAGCCCCGCGCTTCCTTCCGATGAACTTGCGCAGAAACTTCTCCGCGCCAAGCAGACGCTTTTGTGCGACGCCGACCTGGAATCGATGGATAAAGAAACGCTCGAGGAGATCCTCGAGATCCGCGAGGAGGTAGGCGACGGCGTTCCCGATGCGGGGAAGGTCGCCAACCTTTCGGAGCTGAAAAAGGAACTGATGTCCTTCAACCTTTCCTATTTCGTCGATCTGACGCCCGCATTGCCGAACGAAAGCGCACCCGCGTCAGCAGCCGTCGATACGCAGACGATCCTGGATGCGATCGCGCGCCTTGCCGCTGCTCCCGCGCCCGCTGCGCCGCAGGAAAAGAGCGAAGCGCCTTCGGAGGCGAATACGGAGGAGATCCGGGCAAAACTGAACGAGATCGCCGCGTCGCGCCCCGCCGCGCCCGCAAAAAAGCGGAACCTGCGCCCCGCAGTTTCCTCCAAAGACAACAAGGTAGACAAGGCGGAGCAACCCCTCCGCATCGTCAGGCGCAGTATCCATACGGACGAGAATCCCGATTCGCTCTCCAAGGAGATCGCGGATCAACTCGCCGAAAAGATTGCCGACGGAAAGGCAAAATAAAACAGAAATTTTCCCGCGTCCGCCGCGTGCGCTTTGCGGGTTTATGACCCGTACGCCCGGCGGGTGTACGGTATTCGCCGTGCGTCGGAATTTCCGCGCGCGGCAGATCGCCGATAAGCGGCGCAACGAACGGTATTCGTCCGGATTCGGGCGAAGCTGCGCCGCGGTATTGATCGGCAGGATACGGAACAATAAAACAGGGTCGGGCAGTGCGTCCGCACAGCCGAACAGCGGGGGTTGAATGAAAATCGTTCAGCCCTCTGTTTGCGCTTGCGCCGCGAAGCCGCGCCCCGAAAAAAAGGAGTATATTTTGAAGCAAAAACAGAACGACCGGGCATTTACACAGGAAAAGGGCGGGCAGAAGCCCCGCAGGGCGGAGATGCCGCTCTTTCTCGGCAACGCAAAGGACGCCGCGCAAAAGCAACCGCAGCCGAAGCAGCGTCAGGGGGAGCGCGCACAGGTACGCGGGGCGGCGGATCCCCGCCGCGGCGCGCAGGCATTTGTTCCCGCGCAGGAGCGAAACGACCGCACGAATGCGGACAAGCAGGGCAAACAGAAGAAATTCAAAAAGGGCGGCAGGGGCAAGAATCCCGTCAAGATCATCTTCCTCGGCGGCGTCGGCGAAATCGGCAAGAACATGACCGCCATCGAGTACGGAAACGACATCATCATCATCGATGCGGGTCTCACCTTCCCCGACGAGGAGCTGCCCGGCATCGACCTCGTCATTCCCGACATCAGCTATCTCGTCGCCAACAAGAACAAGGTGCGCGGACTTTTGATCACGCACGGGCATGAAGACCACGTCGGCGGCATCCCGTACCTTCTCAAAGAGATCAACATGCCCGTCTACGGCACCAAACTCACGCTGGCTCTCGCCGACAACAAGCTGCGCGAGCGTCGGCTCAACAAGGTGCAGATGAACACCGTAAAACCGGGCGATAAAGTCAAGCTCGGCTGCTTTACGGTGGAATTTATCAACGTCAACCACTCCATCGCGGGTTCGGTGGCGCTGTGCATCGATACGCCCAACGGCAAGATCTTCCACAGCGGCGACTTTAAGATCGACCTGACGCCCGTCGCGGGCGAGCCCATCGATTTGTCGCGCATCGCGGAGATCGGCAGGGAAGGGGTCAAACTTTTGCTGTGCGAGTCGACCAACGTCGAGCGCCCCGGCTACACCATGAGCGAAACGGTCGTCGGCACCACGCTCGACCATCTCTTCTCCGAAAACGCGAACAGGCGCATTATCGTGGCAACGTTCGCATCCAACGTGCACCGCTTGCAGCAGATCATCGACCTCGCCGCCAAGTACCGCCGCAAGGTCGCGCTCTCGGGTCGCAGTATGCTCAACGTGGTGGACGCGGCGACCAAGATCGGCGAGCTGACCATCCCCGAAGGGGTGCTCATCGACGTCGAAAAGATCAAAAACTACTTTGACAGGGAAATCGTCATCGTTTCCACGGGCAGCCAGGGTGAACCGATGAGCGCGCTCACCCGCATGGCGAGCGGCGAATTCAACAAGGTCACGATCGGCCCGAACGATACCATCATCATTTCCGCAAGCCCCATTCCCGGCAACGAAAAGATGGTGTACAAGGTCATCAACAACCTGTACCGCAAGGGCGCGAACGTCGTGTATGCCTCCCTCGAAAAGATCCACGTCTCCGGTCACGCCTGCCAGGAGGAGCTGAAAACCCTGCACGCGCTCGTCAATCCCGAGTACTTTATCCCTGTACACGGCGAGTACCGGCACTTAAAGCGCCACGCCCAGCTCGCCATGGAGATGGGCATGAGCGAAAATAAGATGCTCATTGCCGACATCGGCAACTGCGCCGAACTCACCAAGGACTGCATGCAGTTCGGCGAAAGCGTGTCCTCCGGTTCCCGCCTCGTCGACGGCGGCAGTTTGGAGGACAGGGAAAACAGCGTCGTCATGAAGGACAGGAAGCACCTCTCCGAGGACGGCATCTTCGTCATCACGGCGTGCGTATCCGAGCGCAGCGGCGACCTTTTGAGCGAACCTGCCGTCGTCAACCGCGGCTTCGTCATGCCCGAAAATGCCGATTACGCCGCGGAGATCCGCCGCATCGTCGTAAACCTCGCCGACCAGGTGGACATCGCGGGGGATACCGACAATACCGAATACGCCGCGGCGATCAAGAAGGCGGTCAAAAATTTCATCTACAAGAAGACCAAGCAGAACCCCGTCGTCATGGCGAACATCGTCCGCATTTAAACGGTTATGCAGGGCGAATTTCTGCAAAATTTACAGCGGCCGCGCATCGACGCGCGGCTGCAAGAACTGCGCGAGCGGGCGAAGGCGGGGCTTGACCCCGCCGCGCCCGACGAAACGCTGAATTTTCTCCTCGCGCTCGCGCGCCTGAAAAACCCGCATCGTATCCTCGAAATCGGCGCTGCGGAAGGTTTGACGAGCATCGCGCTCCTTTCGGAATGCCCCGCCGCGCGCGCCGTGGCGATCGAGCAGGACGAAGCGCGCTTTGCGGCGGCGAAAGAAAATTTTGCCCGCTTCGGCGTTGCGGAGCGGGCGAGTCTGGTTTTGGGCGACGCGGCGGACGTGCTTCCCTCGCTGGAAGGGCAGTTCGAACTCATCTTTCTGGACGGGCCGAAGGCGCAGTATGTGCATTATCTGCCGCAGTTAAAGCGCCTGCTCCCTTCGGGCGGAGCGCTCGTCGCGGACGACGTGCTTCTGTACGGCTGGGTGAGCGGCGAAGTGCCGCCCCCGCCCAAGCGCCGCTCCATCGCCGCGCGCCTGCGCGAATATCTGGACGCGGTGTGTTCCGACCCCGATTTCATCACGAGCGTCTTCGAGCTGGGCGAGGGCGTTGCGCTCTCGGTCAAGCGGTGAGGGCGCGGCAAAGTCGCGTTTAAGTAAGGGGCGCAATGAAGCTTCCGATTGGTATACAAAATGGATAAACGTATCGAATTGCTCGCGCCCGCGGGCAATTTTGAAAAATTGAAGGTCGCCTTCCGCTTCGGCGCGGACGCGGCGTATCTGGGCGGAAAGGATTTTTCCCTCCGCTCCTTTGCCGATAACTTTTCGGCGGAGGAACTGCGCGCGGCAGTGGAGTACGCCCATGCGCGCGGGAAAAAGGTGTACGTCACGGCGAACATCTTCGCCAAAAACGCCGATTTCGCCGCCCTTGCCGACTATTTCCGCTATTTGCAGGAGATCGGCGCGGACGCGGCGCTGGTGACCGACGCCGGCGCCTTTTCGCTCGCCAGGCAGGTGGCGCCAAAATTGCCGCTGCACGTTTCCACGCAGGCGAACACGACCAACAAATACGCCGCCAAGTTTTGGCAGGAGCAGGGCGCGGAGCGCGTCGTGCTCGCGCGGGAGCTTTCTCTTGCCGAAATTTCGGAAATTCACGAATATTGCCCCGGGCTGGAATTGGAGGCGTTCGTGCACGGCGCGATGTGCATCTCGTACAGCGGGCGGTGCCTGCTCAGCAACTACTTTGCGGGGCGCGATTCCAACCGCGGCGAATGCGTGCAGGCTTGCCGCTGGAAGTATTCCGTCCGTGCTCTGCGCGAGGAGGGCGAAGGGGGCGAGTGCGCCGTCGAGGAGGACCGGCGGGGCAGCTACATCTTCAACAGCAAGGATTTAAACATGCTCCCGTATCTGGATAAGCTCGCCGCGGCGGGCGTGTGTTCGTTCAAGATCGAGGGGCGAATGAAGAGCGCCTGCTATCTCGCAACGGTGGTGAACGCCTACCGCCGCGCTTTGGACGGAACGCTTTCCGTCCCCGAAGCGCAGGAGGAGCTGAACAAGGTCGCCCACCGCGCCTTTACAGCGGCATATGCATTGGGCGAAAACGCGCAGACGGTCAATTATTTCGACTCGCAGGAGGCGGGTACGCGCGCCTATGTCGCCGACGTATTGGAAGACAGTGTACCATGCGGCAATACGGAGAACGGCAGGGCGGTAAGCGGCGCGGCGGGCGGCAAAGAGGGCGCTGCCTGCGCGCTCGTGCAGATGCGGGGTCGTTTCCGCGTCGGCGATATTCTGGAAATTTTATCCCCGTTCGACAGTTTCAACCGCACCTTTGCCGTGGAGGAGATGACAAATGAGGAGGGCGAGCGGGTGGAGGACGCGAAGCTCGTCATGCAAAAGCTCCGCCTGCGCTGCCCGTATCCGCTGCGGGCGGGCGACATTCTGCGGAAAGTTTAATATTTTACGGGGTTTGCAGAAAACAGGTTCTCTTTTTCGTGTTCGGCGGCTAAGAGAAACGGAGAGCAGGGGGCGTAAAATTGAAAGACAGGGTCATATTGCATTCCGATCTGAATAACTTTTACGCCTCGGTGGAGCGAATCCTGTACCCCGAGCTTGCGGGCAAGCCCATCGCCGTCTGCGGCGACAAGGAGATGCGCCACGGCGTGGTGCTCGCCAAGAGCGAGGAGGCGAAAAAGTTCGGCGTGCGCACGGGCGAAGCGATTTGGGAGGCCAAGCGCAAGTGCCCGCATCTCATCATCCGCCCCGTGCGCTTCGGGCTGTACGGCGAATATTCCCGCGCCGTCCGCCGGATTTACGCGCAGTACACCGACCGGATCGAGCCGTTCGGCATCGACGAATGCTGGCTGGACGTAACGCACAGTTCCATCTTCGGCAGCGGCGAGGAGATCGCCGAAAAGATACGCAGACAGGTCAAGGATACATACGGCCTCACCGTTTCGGTGGGGGTTAGCTTCAACAAAATTTTCGCAAAACTGGCGAGCGACTTAAAAAAGCCGGACGCCGTCACCGTCGTGGGACGGGAGGATTACAGGCAAAAAATCTGGCCGCTGCCCGTCTCCGACCTGCTGTTTGTGGGCAGGGCGACGGCGGAAAAGCTCAAACGCTTCGGCATTTCGACCATCGGCGACCTCGCCGCGGCGGACAGGGAGATGCTCGCGCAGGGGCTGGGAAAGTGGGGCGTCACCCTCTCGGCGTATGCGCGCGGGGAGGACGATTCGCCCGTGCGCGGCGAAGACGAGCAGGAAGATCTGAAGTCGGTGGGCAATTCGCTCACCTATTTCGAGGACATCACCAAACCCGAGGACATCAAGCGGCTGCTGTACGCCTTGAGCGAAAGTGTGGCGGCGCGCATCAAGGACGCGGGCCTCGGCAAGGCGGACACCGTGCATCTGTGGGTGCGCGACTGCGATTTGGGCAACCATTCCTGGCAGAGGAAGGTGCGCCCGACGGCGCTGTGCGGCGAGATCGCCGAGGCGGCGTTCGCGCTGTACACCGAGCGCTACAAAGCGGGCAAGCCGGTGCGGGGGCTGGGCGTTACGGCAAGCGGGTTCGACGGCGGCGTGGAACAGCTCTCCTTCGATTCCTTCGGCGGCGATTACGAAAAGAAGGCGCGCGCCGAGGAAGCGGTGGGGAAGATACGCCAAAAGTACGGCTACGCGAAAATACAGCGCGGCATCATGTTCGAGGACGCGCGGGTTTTGGGCATGGATGTGCGCGGGCAGCGGCTCAAACGCCCCGCCGGCGGGCAGGAAAATACGAAAAAGGACGATACGGATGAGTAAAAAACGATTCAAAATCGGCGAATTTGCCGCCGAACACGGGCTGACCCTGGGCAAACACTGCTGCTACGGCGAATACAAGGGGTACCGCGTGCATGTCAGATACCGGGCGATGGGCAACCCTGCCTGCCTGATCACCGTCGTCACCGACACGAAGGGGCGGAATAAGCAGCTGGAAAAATTCCTCGAAAAGAATAAAAAGGAGTTAAAACTCACCAACTACGGAGTAGTGGGCATCGGGCTGATGGTCGCGCCGCAGCTGTACGCGAACATCTTCCGCCAGATCGGGGAAATCTTGGATAAGATAATCCGCTTCCTTAAAAAAGAAGGGTATCCGGGTGCGGAAATCTGCCCGTACTGCGGCACGCCGCTCGGCGAATATCCCGTGGATATGTGGGAGTCGGATATACCCTTCCAAGCGCATGCCGCCTGCTACGAGCGCGCGTATGCCGCCGTCAGGGAAAAGGAGAAGCGCGAGGCGGAATTGCCCGATAAAAAGCTGCTCGGCTCGTGCGGGGCGCTCCTCGGCGCCTTGGCGGGGTGCGTCGCCTTTATCCTCATGTTCATCTGGTGGAACTTTGCAGCCATCGCCGCGGCGGTGGGGGTGCTGCTCGGCGGTTGGCTGTACGGCAAATTCGGGGGCAAGAACACCCCGTTCAAGGTGTGTGTCAGCGCCGCGCTGCCGCTCGTATTGTCGTACGGCGTATTTCTGCTGTGCCTCGTATTGCAGGCGAATACCGACCTCGGCGCGGCTGCGAACGCGTTTGAAAAGATCGCCGCCAACCTCGCTGCGGGCGGGCAATATTTGACTATGTTTATCCTCAACGCCGTATTCATCGCCGTTTTCGCGCTCGTCGGAACGGCGTACAACCTCTTTTCCTACCTGCGTTCGCGCAAAAAGATTTCCGCGCAGATGCGGCGGGAAGGGGAATAATCCTCAAAGGAATTTTTGCATATGCTCATCGATTTCCACGCGCACGCGTTTTTGGATAAGCTGGCGGCGGGTGCCGTCTCTTCGCTCGCGGCAAAGGCGGGGTTCACCCCATTTACAGACGGCACCGTTTCGGGAACCGAGGCTCTGATGAAGAGCCAGGCGGTCGACCGCTTCGTCGTATTGAACATCGCCGTTTCCCCGCGCACGGAGCGGCACGTCAACGATTTTGCGATAACGCTGCTCGAAAAAGAGGACATCATTCCCTTCGGCTCTGTGCATCCCGACTCGGAGAATGCGCTCTCCGAATTGGAACGGCTGAAAAAAGCGGGCGTGCGCGGCATCAAATTCCACAACGAATATCAGAACTTTTTCGTGGACGACGAAAAGGCGTTCCCGCTTTACGAAAGGTGCGCAAAGCTCGGCTTTATCATGCTCTTTCACGGCGGGGCGGACAGGGGCTTTTCGCCGCCCGTCAAAACGGAGCCGAAGCGCATGCGCAGAGTCGCACTCCGCTTCCCCGAGGCGAAGATCGTCGTCGCGCATCTGGGCGGGCAGGACATGCAGGAGGAGGCGGTGCAGGAGCTTGCGGATACGAACGTGTTCATCGATACGAGCTTTTCCGCCATCTCCGTCGATCCCTCCGTCGCCGAGCGTTCCATCCGCGCGTTCGGGGCGGACAGGGTACTCTTCGGCACCGACTGCCCGTGGGATACCCCCGCCGATACCGTCGCCTTTTTGAGCAAAATGAGATTTTCGCCTCAGGAATACGATAAGATTTACTGGCGAAATGCTCTGAAACTTTTGGGAGAATGAAAAAAAGGGCGCGCAGTCTGAAAGGGACTGCCCGCCCTTTTTTTAAAATTCGTTTCTGCCGACCAGATAGTCCAGATCGACGTCAAAATAGTCGGCAATCCTGCACAAAGTTTCCAGCCCGATTTCCCGCTGGCAGTGCAGGTAGCGGTACAGCGTCTGCTGCGGAATGCCGATTTCCTTTGCAACGCTGCTCACATTCCGTTCCCCGATCAGGTATTTCAGGTTTTCTGCGAATTTGACCATGTACATGCCTTTATTTTACACCGATCGGTGTAAAATATTTGACTTTACACCAATCGGTGTGATAAAATGAAAAAGAAAACAGAGATTATCCGAAAAACAAATGAGGAATGGAAATAGCGCCCGCCGACAAACTCGGCGGGCGCGTTTCTGCTTCAGCGGAGCGGAAAGGAAAAACCGCGGAACGGTTTGCATTCCGCGGAATTTACATCGCTATAATTCGTCGTGGTGGCTGCGGAATCCCAATCCGTATACTTCTTTCGCCGCGCCGACGATCATAAAAGCGGCGGGGTCTTCCTCGCGCACGATGTCGCGGAGGCGGGGATACAGATGCTTTTTTACGGCAACGAGGATTACTTTCTTTCGTTCGCCCGTATAGGCGCCCATGCCTTCGATATTTGTAGCACCGACGTCCAGCTCGCTCAACAGCCGCGCGGCGATGCGATCGGGTGCGTCGCTGACGATATATACCAGCTTCGCCCCGTTTCCCCCGTAGATCACCACGTCCATCAGCAGGCTGTAAACGAGGATGCCGATGCAGGCGTACAGTCCGATGTCGAGGCTGCGGAACACGATGGCGGAAATTCCGGCAACGAGGAAATCGATGATCAGAAAAATGACGCCCACGCTTACATAGCGGTACTTTTTATGAATGAGCTTGACGGCTATGTCCAGTCCGCCCGTCGTGCAGTTGTTGCGGAACACAAGTCCCAGTCCCACGGCGGAGAGCAAGCCGCCGAACAGCGCGGCTAAAAGCAGGTCGTCTGTCAACGGCACCTGCCAAAATATGCGGAAAAGCCAAGCGATCAGGTCTGTCGCAGCGGAGAGCATCACGGTCGCGTACACGGTGGAAAAAAGGAAATCTTTGCCGAACACGACCAGACCGACGATAAGCAGGGGAATATTCAAAAGCAGCATCCACAGCCCCGTCGAAATTTTGGGAACAAATTTATTGAGTATGATCGCAACGCCGGAAATACCGCCGGGGGCAAGTTTGTTCGGGTCGAGAAAGAGGGCGATGCCCGCTCCCAGGCAAAAGCACCCGAGGGTGATGACAATGTAACGCAAAATCTGTTCGCGCACTTTTCTGCGTTTTGCCGGTCTGCCGTCCGCGGCAGAGGTGTTTCCCGCGCCGCCCGCGGGCGCGCGTTCATTTCTGTTTTCGTCTGTTCTCTCGTTCATATTCTTCTCCGATGCCTTCATTATAACATATTCTGCAAAAAAAGCAAGAATACCCGCCAAAATAAAAAGGACAGGCATAAAAATACCCGTCCTTAAACACATTATTCCGGCGCCGGATAAAGGATCCGCGCGGTGCGCGTGCGCCGCGTTCCGCCCGGTCGTTATTCCGCTTTTCGGAACACCTTTTTCGGCTGCCCGCATACGGGGCAGACCCAATCGTCGGGCAGTTCCGCGAAGGGGATATTGCCGCTGTATTCGTATCCGCACACCGAACATACATATTTGCCCGCCTCCGCCTTCTCTTCGATATAGGTAGGGGCGTTTTTCGCGGTTTTGCCCTTTACCACAGTATGGTAATACGCATACGTCATGGGCGGGTTGCTGCTGGTCACGTCCGCGCCGATCACCTCTCCGAGAAAAACGGTGTGGGTCGAGGTGTCCATGGTGCCGATCACGCGGCAGGCGATGTAGGCGCAGCTGTCCGAAACGACGGGCATGGTATCCTTGACCGCATAGGCGACGGAATCGAACTTGTCGCAGTCCTTTCCCGAGCGGAAGCCGAACGTCCCGATGATGGCGGGGTCAGAGTTTTCCGCGAGGACGGAGATGGCAAAGTGACCGCAGTCGGCGATGCACTTATTTGTGTAGTTGTCCTTATTGATGCTCACCATCACCGTGGCAGGAGAGGACGTAATTTGCGCGGCGCAGTTGGCGGTGCAGCCGGTCGGGCGCCCGTTGTCCCATGTGGATACGATGTAAACGCCGTACGAAAGGGAATGGAATGCTTTGGGATTCATAGAAAACTCCTTAACTCCTCACGAAAACCTCGGCAAGCTGTTGCCTGCGGTTTTCCGCGATTGGAGGGCGACACCGCCGTTCAAACGCTTTCGCGTTCTCTGCGGCGTTTTCTCCCTCTTTTTGCCCCTTTTAAGGGCACACTTATTATTTATGGGCAAAAATTCACCCTCTTCCCAAAAGCCGTATGTATGCGGCTATTTGGGGGCGCTTTTTGAGAAACGCGGTTCTCAAACGCGCAAAATTTTATTGAATAATTACTCGCGCAAGCAAAACGACGCTTTTGCGTTAGCGCACCTGCATTTGCGCGCAAGCGCTTTTGCAGGAAAGGTGAATGCGGCGCGCGTAATATGGCGTGCCCTTAAAAAGCGCGCCGCAGAGGAAAACTCCGAACGCCGAAGCCGCTAACAAAAGCGGCGAGCGTTGGGGTGTTCCTAAAATCGCACAATTTCGCAGGCAACAGCTTGCCGAGAAATTGGCGAGCACATATTAGTAATTCTCCGCCTTCAGCTGGAAATATGCCTTCGGGTGCGAGCAGACGGGGCAGATTTCGGGCGCCTTTTTGCCGATGACGATATGCCCGCAGTTGGAACATTGCCAGATGCACTCTTCATCGCGCGAGAAAACGAGTCCTTCTTTCACGTTGTCCAAAAGGGCAAGGTAGCGCTTCTCGTGTTCCTTTTCGATCTCGCCTACCTTCTCGAACAGGAATGCGATGTGGTCGAACCCTTCTTCCTTCGCCTCCTTCGCAAAGCGCGCATACATATCCGTCCATTCGTAGTTCTCGCCTGCCGCGGCGTCGATCAGGTTTTCTTCGGTGGAAGGAACATCGCCGCCGTGCAGCAGCTTGAACCAGATCTTCGCGTGTTCCTTTTCGTTGTTTGCGGTCTCTTCGAACAGGTTGGCGATCTGCACGAACCCGTCCTTTTTCGCCTTGCTCGCATAGTATGTATATTTGTTCCTCGCCTGCGATTCGCCGGCGAAAGCCGCCTGCAAATTTGCTTCCGTCTTGGTGCCTTTGAGTTCTTTAGCCATTTTTGTTATCCTCCGAAATTTTTTTATAGCAGCCGGGGCACAGCCCGACAAACTCGATGGTATGGTCTTCCACCACGAACCCGCCCGTATCGCCGAGAAGTTTTGCGGGGGAGGGCAGGGGTGCCATCGGCGCGTCAAATACCTTTCCGCACGCGCGGCAGCGCATATGGTAATGCTTGTCCGTACGGAAATCGTACCGGTCTGCCCCCTCGCCCGGGGGAACCCTGCCGATCTCTCCCTGCCTCGTAAGCAGGTTCAGGTTTCTGTATACGGTCGCCTTGCCGATGTTCGGGTTTTCGCGCGATACGGCGGCATATACTTCCTCCGCGCTCGGGTGTTCGAGCGCGCGTACCGCCGCGGCAACCAGTTGTCTTTGTTTGGTGTTCCGTCTGTTCATATTTTTTTATTGATAATTATTATCAATTAAATTATAACACAGATTTTTGTTTTGTCAATAGTTTTTTAAATTTTTTTTCAGATATTGACAAACGACCCTGTTTTGATTTATAATAATGTCAGCGGAAAATGCTGAAAGGGGAGAACCGATTCGGAGATTGCCATGAATTACGAAAAAACGGAGCTGAATTTTTTGGAAAAGGACGTGATCAGGGCGTTCGGGGAAGAAGAGGGGCGGAAAATTTTTTCGCGCGCTTCCAAACTGTACGCGGAATTGTGCGTCACGACCGACTATCAAAAAAGTCCGACGTTCGAGCGCCAGCTCCGCACGCTTGTTTTTCCCGTCATCGCTTATTATAAAACGTTGCTCGCGTTCGGTTATAAAACGGCTCCCGCTTTGGGTCTGGTGCGCAACGAAACGGAGAAAGCCGCAGAAGCGTGCGCCGAAGTGCTTGCCAACCAGATGCGCCCCGTTTTTCCGTTTCATGCGTTCAAGCGCAACATCAAAAATTTTATCGAATACAAGTTCCCGGGCATGGGGTGGAAAGTTACCGATCTGAAAGCGAGGGGTAGGAAAATAACGTTTTACGTCCGCGAATGCCTGTATTGCACGATCTGCAAAAAGTTCGGCTGTCCCGAACTTTGCGAAGTGTTCTGCGATTACGAGCGCGCTGCATTCGGCAAGGGGTTAGGCTCCGTCATGGAATTTGAGTGCGGCGGCAGGATCGCCACGGGGTACGACAAGTGCGAATTCAAGTTCACGAAAAGATGAGCGCATATCTGTGCCGATTAACAGAACTCCCCGCCGGAAGGCGGGGAGTTCTGCGTCCGCCGGGGCGGCGCAGGAGCCGGAACCGACGGTGAAAGACAAAAAACAGGAGGCAGAGTTTTCTGCCTCCTTTCTGTTTTTTCAGAAAAAATTATGCCTTGTCGTTGCTGCCGAGTACATCGATGATCTTGTGTTTGACGAGTTCTTTGACCGCCGCGCGCGCGTCGCCGAGGTACTGGCGGGGATCGAAATGGTCGGGGTGTTCCGCAAAGTGCTTGCGGATCGCCGCCGTGCAAGCCACGCGCAGGTCGGAGTCGATGTTGATCTTGCAAACCGCCATCGAAGCCGCCTTGCGGAGCATCTCTTCGGGTATGCCGATCGCATCGGGCATCTTGCCGCCGAACTGGTTGAT
>ERZ1106952.187-NODE-187-length-38611-cov-16.737628_pt1 | contig 38611 bp, 27 predicted proteins | sample MGYA00403677_ERZ1106952 | MGnify/ENA primary metagenome ERZ1106952 (study PRJEB35170, sample SAMEA104062415) | human gut metagenome | biome: human gut; feature: human-associated habitat; material: faeces | place: Denmark | collected 2012-05-14 ...
AGCGAGATTTTCGTGAACAAGGCGGCGGAGCCGAGGCGGAAGCGAGCAATGCCCGACAGGGTATTGCGAGAAACTTGCCTCGTGCGCAGCCGCTAAAAGCGCGGTTTTCGGACGCGCAAATATTTATAACAAATATAAAACCGCAGCCTCACGGAAAATCGCAACGAAGCGAATTTTTCGCTCACATGCACGCTCATTCCCGTACAATGCCCATGGCGTTCAGAATGGTCTCCTCGCGCGCGCGCATTTCGGCGCGGTCGGATTCCGTTTCGTGGTCGTAGCCCAAAAGATGGCACAACCCGTGCACGGCGAGATAGTACAGCTCGCGTTTGAGCGAATGCCCGTACTCCTCCGCCTGCTCCGCCGCCCGCTCGCGGCAGATGGCGATGCTGCCCAAAAACAGCCTCCCCTCCTCGTCTAAATCGAAGGGGAAATCCTCTTTATTCAGCGCCCTGCCGCGGATGCCGTCTAAACTCGGGTAGCTCAAAACGTCGGTGACGGCGTCCTTATTCCGCGTTTCGCGGTTGAGGCGGCGGATCTCCTCCCCGTCCACGAACTCGATTTCGGCGGCGAGGGGCGCATTTCCCTCCACGCCGTCCGCGCCGTGCTCCTCGAGCGGCGCCACGTCGAAATTTTCCTCTTCGCAATCGATAAACAGCTTATTCATCGCCCTTCGACTCCGTTTCTCCCTTTCGTTTCAATTTCAGCTTCGGATACTGGATGCGGCTGTGGTACACGCCCGTCAGGCAGCTGACGATCGTTTCCTTGATGACCGTCAAGTCCTTCATCGTGATGTCGCACTCGTCGAACTGGTCGAGATCCATGCGCTCCTCGATGACGTCGCGCACGGCGCTCTCCACCTTTTCGGGCGAACGGTCGGGCAGCGTTCGCGAGATCGCCTCGCTCGCGTCGGCGATCATGATGATCGCCGCCACCTTCGTCTGCGGCTTGGGCCCGGGGTAGGAAAAGTCCTCGATGTTCAGCTCGCCGTCCGTCATTTTCAGCGCCTTTGCGTAGAAATACTTGATGGGCATGGTGCCGTGGTGCTGGAGCGCCACGTCCGCCAACAGCTTCGGCAGATGCTTGGAGCGGATCAGGTCGTACCCGTCCTTCGCGTGCGAGCGGATGATGTCCACCGACAGCTCGGGCGAAAGCTCGTTGTGCGGGTTGTAGCCCGCCTGGTTTTCGGTAAAGTATTCGGGCTGGCGCAGCTTGCCGACGTCGTGGTAGTACGCGGCGGCGCGGGCAAGCGCGGTGTCCTCGTCGAGGGCGATGGCGCACGCCTCCGCCAGATGCGCGACGACGATGGAGTGGTTGAAGGTACCCATCGCGCGGTCTTTCAGTTCGCGCATGAGGGGAGCGTCGTGGTCGGTCAGCTCGCGCAGGCGGTAGTCGGTGATGCAGTTGAACACCGCCTCGAATACGGGCAGAAGCGCCATAAAGAACACTGCCGACAAAATGCCCGCTTCCAAACCGAACAGCAGGAGATAGACCATTTCCATGCCGCGGTTGAATTCGAGGCAGGCGACCATCAGAAGAATGGGCGCGCATACCGCAAATCCCGTGAGGAAGGAGCGCAGCCGGGTCTGTACGCGGTTCCCCACAAAAATGGCGATCATGCCGGCGGAAAATGCCATCAGCGGCGTGCCGGGCAGCGCGTTGACATATTCGTTGATTTCGGAAAAGTTGGAAAAATTATCGATCGCAAACATCAGGAGCGCAAAGATTACGTTCAGGAAGATCGCGTCGCGCCGACCAAGAAGCATGAGCGCAAGCAATGCGAGCATGGCAACGGGGCGGGAATAGATGTTGAAAAAGTACCCGAAAAAGTAGCAGACGAGGATGCTCACGTCGAGCATCAGAAAGATGAGCCAGATACTCTTTTGCGTGGCAAGCACGCCCTTATCCTCGAAAAAGTAGTAAAAATAGATGGTAAAGCAGAGCAGAAACACACTCGCCATGAGGTACACTAGCGTGTTGAAATGTTCTGCCATATACGAAAAAAAGTTTTCGCCGGGCAGGCGCAGGGTGTTGAGCCATATAAACAGCACGACGAGCGCCAGCAAAACGACGTAGTTCGCTAAAAAGTCGAAAACGCTGCGCACGCATTCGCGCTTGCCGAATTTTTTTACGTCGGCGGGGTCGGAATATCTCATCTTCTCTTTCTTTCCTCTCTGGTAGTTTCGCGGCGGGAAGCGTCGCGCTCGTAGGCGCGCACGATCTGCATCACGAGCGGGTGGCGTACCACGTCCTTCGCGGTCAGCGTGACCGTTTCGATGCCCTCGATGTTTTTGAGCACGGAAACGGCGTGCTTTAAACCGCTGCGCTTGCCCTCGGGCAGGTCGATCTGCGTGACGTCGCCCGTCACGACGACCTTGCTGCCGTCGCCCATGCGCGTCAGAAACATTTTCATCTGCTCGACGGTGGTGTTCTGCGCCTCGTCGAGGATGATGAACGCGTTGGAGAGGGTGCGGCCGCGCATGTACGCGAGCGGAGCCACTTCGATGACGCCCCGCTCCATGAGCTTGAGATAATTTTCCATGCCGAACATCTCCTGCAGCGCGTCGTACAGCGGGCGCAGGTAGGGGTCGACCTTCGTCTGCAAGTCGCCGGGCAGGAACCCGAGCTTTTCGCCCGCCTCCACCGCGGGGCGGGTGAGGATGATCTTTTCCACCTGCTTGCCCTTGAAGGCGGATACGGCGAGGCACACCGCGAGGTATGTCTTGCCCGTGCCCGCAGGCCCCACGCCGAACACGACGGTGTTCTTTTTGATGGCGTCGACGTACGCCTTCTGCCCCACCGTCTTGCACTTGATCTGTTTGCCGCGGGAGGTGACGGCGACCACGTCGCCCATGACCTGCTCGATGTCGCCCAGGTTCCCCTCGCGCGCAAGCTCGATGCAGTAGACGATGCGAGACTTGTCCACCGCCTCCCCCGCGCGGATAAGGCGGAGGATACCCTCGAGCACGCGGCCCGCGAGCGCGGTTTCCTCCTCGCCGCCGGTAATTTTGAGTTTGACCCCCTCCACGGTTGCGGAAACGCCGAGTTCACGGCAGACGATATTCAGATTTTCGTCGAAGGTGCCGAGCAGCTTTTGCATGTCGTCGAGGCTGCCCGCGTCGATAATGATTTTCGTTTGTTCCATGAAAGACTCCGCTCGCGGAATTCTCGGCAAGCTGATGCCTGCGAATTCCTGCGATTTCAAGGGAACACCGCCGCACGGCGCAAGCGCCTATCGGCTGTTTTCCCCTCTTTTTTGCCTTTTTAGGGGCACACATAATATTTATGGCAAAAAATTCACCCTTTTCCCAAAAGCCGTATGTATGCGGCAAATTGAGGGCGCTTGGCAAAAAATGTCATTTTTGCCCGCGCATTTAATTATTAAAATAATCCCTCGCGCAAGCAAAACCACGCTTTTGCGTTAGCGCACCTGCTTTTGCGCGAAAGCGCTTTCGCAGGAAAGGTGAAGCCGCGCGATTTTATAATATGCGTGCCCCTATTTATCGCGCGGCGAGGAAAACTCCGACGGTCAGCGGCTTTGCCGCGTGCCGTGGGGTTGTCCTCAATCTCACGGAAAAAAGTTTTATCAGCTTAAAACTTTTTTCGTGAACATTTTTCTCACATATTCACCGAACAAGTAATCCGTACCCGCACAGTGACGGCGTAGACAAACTTACCGCCCTCCGCGCGCACGGTGTAAGTATAATCCACCGGTTCGCCGCCCGCGATCATGTTCGCCGAAGCGACGGCGCGGGCGAGCGCTTCTTCGCTCTTTTCATCGCTTATAAATTCGCCCGTGTACGAATGCAAAATGCTCGCACGCGCCACGGCGAAGGTATCCTTTCGCACCCCTTCGGGCGTTTCGAAGAACCCGCCCACGAGCGTCTGCCCCTCCTCGACGGCATCGCCCGCCTTCACGAGCGCCGTGCCGCGCAGAACGGTGATTTCCTCCACCTCTCCGTCTGCCGACGCCTTTAAATCGCTTTGACGGACGGGAACGGGCGTTTCCTCGCTCTCCTCGAGCGTAACCGTGACGATGCAGCCGCTCTTCTGCACCTGGGCGAACACGATGCCGGGCAGCCCCAAAAGCTCCGCGCCCGCCTTTGCAGCCTTGTCCTCCCCGAATGGCGCAAACGCTTGCAGACCGTTTTCGCGCAGGATCTCCACGGCGCGTTCCTCATAACGGGCGCCGCTGCCCTCCACGCGGATATCCAGCACAAAAAGATTGCTGCAAAACCCGAGCGCAAAAAACAGGAGCACTCCCGCCAGAATTCCGGGCCTTCGCGCGAGCGCGTCGGCGAGGCGCTTGAGGCGCACGCTTCTGCACTTTGTTACAGTATAACACGAACCGCGGAAAATTGCAAAAATTTTTTCGCTTTCTTTGGATTTTGCGCGGAATTTCAGGCAAGTCGTGCCGATTTTCTGCACGTCGTAGACGAAAATACCCCGCCGCGCGAGCTTATCGAGGGCGCGGAACGGGGCGACTGCTTGCACCTGCCACTCCTCGGCAAAAAGCGGCGTCATACCTTGCCTCCCGCAAGCTCCACCCGCTCGATTTCCCCTTTGAGCAGAAGATCCCCCTCGCCGTACCGCGCGACGCACAGTCCCCTGCCCGCAATATGCACCTCGCCGCGCTTCAACAGGAGGGAAACTTCGGTGTCGGAAAAGGCGGAAATGCTCTTTACGTTCTCGAAATAGCCGCACTTGCCGGCAAAAAGCACGACCTTCGCCCCGCCCGCCAGCTCCTCGTCGAACTCCGCGGCGGATAATATCTCTTCAAACAGGCGCATAGGCAGTCCTCCCAAAAGCACGCTCTGCCGCGGTTTCCGCCGGGGCGCGCCGAAATTTTGCTCGCAAGCTCTCTACTTATTGTATGCGGAGGAGCCTCCTTTTATGAGGGCGCAAAAAAGCTTGTAAAACGCGGAGAAACCTGCTATAATAATGCCTGTTTCATTCCGTCGGATACGGAGGTACCCCGCCATGGAGGATAATAAATTTGCAAATGGCAAAGAAAACAGCTACCCCCCCCCTGCACACATCTCGAAGGCGATGCTCTTCGTCTATATAGCTTCCGCACTCATGTTCGTAACGATGACCGTTCTGACCGTCTGGAACGCCGTTGCGCCGTTTTTGGGTACGAACATCGCGGTCATGGCGGTCAACATAGCGCTGTGGCTCGTGCCGTTCATTTTCAAGCCGATCTTCAAGGATAAGATCAGCGACTCGATCTATGTATTTTTCGTGATCTACGCCTTTATCGCCTCCTTTTTAGGCTCTGTACTCCAGTTCAGCGCCAAAATTACGGGTTACGATAAAGTTCTGCACTTCGCGTTCGGCTACGTCGGCAGCGTGATCGGGCTGTTCTTCGTATGCAAGCTCAGCGACGCGGAGAAGGCTCGGCCCGTTTACGTCGTATTCGTGTGCGTGGCGACCTCGCTCGCCCTCGCGCTGCTTTGGGAAATTTTCGAGTTTTCGGGCGATATGCTCTTCGGCAACAATGCCCAGGGCGTTCCAATCCTCGGCGAGGACGGGAACTATTACCGCCCCGTGACCGATACCATGTACGACGTGATCTGCAACACCGGCGGCGCGATCGTGTTCCTCATCCATTACGTCATACACGTCTGCACCAAAAAATCGCTGCTGCTCGGCGCCATGAAAAAGGACTTTTCCAAAGGCAAAAAAACGGAAAAGGACGCGGAGCCCGCACCGCAGAAGGAGGAATAAAAAGATGCCTGTTTTGCAATATGTATGCCCGAAATGCGGCAAAAAATTTGAAGAACTCGTAAAAAAATACGACGATCCCGTCGCCTGCCCCGCCTGCGGGGAGAGAGCCGCGCGCGATTGGAGCGGCGAAATATATTCCGCCACCGGAAAGCCCACCAAAAAGTGCAGCGGCAACTGCAAAACCTGCGGCGGCTGCCACTGAACGGAACGCCCCGCGCGGCGGTACCGCGGAATATTGTTATTGCGCATAATGGGCGCATCCGTTGCGGATGCGCCCTTCTTTTTATACCTTTCCGCTTTCGTATTGTTCGATGATCTGCCCGCCCGCGTTGCCGAAGGCGGACTTCAGCTCTTCGGGCGCCGCGATGCCGCCTGCATTCCCGCGATAATACTTTTTCAGCGCGGACAAAAACCGCCGCTCCCCGAGCGCGTCGCGCAGGGTATCGAATAAAAGCATCCCCTTGTCGTAGGAGAGGACGGCATATTCGTATTCGCCGAAGTCGCGCAGGTGCCTGCTCATCGAGGTATCCTCGCTGCCCGCGAGCTGTTCCTGCACGGTGTGGAAGGCGCCGTACACCCTGCGCGCGCCCTCCACGATCTCCGCCCCGCTCTGCCCGTACTGCGGATATTTTTCAAAGAAAAGCACGGTCGAATATTCGGCGAGCCCCTCGTCCAACCAGGCGTGTTCGAGTTCGTTGTTCCCGACGGCGGCGTACCACCACTGGTGCGCCGTTTCATGCACGGCGGCGTACTCGTACGAACTTTGTTCGAGCGAGTCGGACAGCATTGCGAGCGCGGGGTATTCCATGCCGCCGTAGCAAAATCCCGTCTGCACGGCGGAATAGGTTTTGTACGGATATTCCCCGAACGTATCCGAAAAATAAGTCAAACTCTCCTTCAACAGCGCCAAGGTTCGGGCGGCGTTTTCGTCGTCGTAGAAGTAATAGAGCACGTTCACGTCGCCCGCCATGCCCTGCAAAAGCGTGAACCCGTCGCTCAGAACGATGGCAAAGTCGCGCGCGTTCGAAAGCTGCATCGAATAGCTCTTTTTGCTCCCCGCAGCCGTCGCCGCCGATACTTCGCCCGACGACGCGACGACATATTCCTCCCCCGCCGTGAATTCGACGAAGTAGTCGGCGCACTCGCTGTAAAAGGGGTCGCCGTGCGCGATGTATTCGCACTCGTAAAACCCGTTTTCCGGCTCGTAGACGCACAGAACGGGGTAGAAATTGCCGAGATTGACGGCATGGCGCGCGATGCCCGTGCGGTGTTCGGCCTCCGCGAGCGTCAGAGTATATCTGACCGCGATCGTCGTTTCCCCGCCGGGCGGCACAGGCTTTTCAAGCTCGACGCGCAGGATATTTTCGTCCTCCCCGCACACCTCCCACGCCGCGCAGGGGGAAACTTCCGTTATCTCCATGGAACCGTAGCTGTCGCCGTTATAATACGCCTTGGCATGGTAGGAGCGGGAAACGGGCGGGAGCGCCGCGCCCTCGCGGTAGGCGTTGCCGTACAGGTTAAACTCGAGCGCGGGCATTTCGCACTCCTCGGCGTTAAAATAGGTAAACGACATTTCGGCGGTGAGAACGCCGCCCTCGTATTCGGCGGAAATATCGTATTTGCTCCGCGGCACCTCGCCGCCCGCGCACCCCGCAAAGGAAAGCAGCGGCAGAACGAGCGCCAGAACGGACAGAAACAGGACGAAACGCTTCATGCAAAACCCTCCGCCTTATACATATTATCCACGCGGCGGAAAAATGCCGGCGCGCCCGTTTTCTGCGCCGCTCCGCACAGGTTCGCATAAAATAACTACAGACGGTAGTTGCTCAATTCGGAAAAATCTGTTACACTATACCCTGCAAATACATTGCGGAGGGAAAATATGCAGGAACCGATCATCAAAAAGAAGCCGAAGCAGGAGCCAAGCCCGTTCAGCAAAAACATACAGGCATATATCTTTGCGAACAATCTGAACCGCCAGGATTTTGCGGATCTGATCAACGCGTATATGGCGGCATACCCCGACCGCGGAAAAATTTATTCGAACAACGACGTTTGGACGTACGAGCGCCGCGGTTCGCTCCCCAAGGATATGCGCGCGCTGGTGGCGATCGCAAAAATTATGGGCAAGCCGCTCGAAGAGGTACTCACAACCGTGATCCCCGCCGAGCAATTCGCCCCGCCGCGGCTGCCGCAGCCTCCGGTTTCGGCGCGGATTAATCCTTGCCGTTGCTCAATTGGGGAAATAAATTGCCGTTTACTCGATATGTCCGAACCTCTCACGCGGCGGGATGCGGAGGAATTCTTCAGGAGCCGCCGCGCCTGGAACATTGAGCGCCTGAAGGAGCTGACGGAGGAACAGCGCGAGTTTGTATATGAACTCGTTTCCAACACCGAAACGGACGACGACGGCGAAATTTATGCGATGTGCGACGTCGTTCTGCGCTATAAGCGCGGCAGGTATGTGGAGGCGACCCTGGGCAGCGAAGAGGCGGAGCGAATTTTCCGCTGGGACTGGCTCGATTACGGCAAATCCGTACGCGAATGCGACGACGAATCGGAAATCATCGAAAATAAGCTGGAAAGCGAATTTTTAAAGCCGTTCTGCGAAATCGGGCTGCTTTGCGGCGTAGCCTGCAACAGCTGCCCCTTCGACGATATGCCCGCCGGTTACGAGGGCATCGACGGTTACTTTATCGCCACGTTCACCTTTGCGGTCAACCACGACGACATCATCGCGATTCTGGAACAAAACCTGGCCGAACTGCAGGGCAGGATCGCGGAGCTGCGCGCAAAAAAGCAGGCGGAAGAGAACGCACAGGCGGGCGGCGATTCGGCGCAGGAGCCGGAAAGCGCCGAACCCGAAGAGAGCGAAAACGACAAAGACGGAGGTGTGCAATGAACGAAAATCTGACAGAACTGGTATTCATTTTAGACCGCAGCGGTTCGATGGCAGGAAGAGAGCAGGACACGATCGGCGGGTTCAACGGGATGATCGAAAAGCAAAAAGCGCTCGCGGGAGAGGCGCGCGTGACCACCGTTTTATTCGACTCGGTTTCAAAAGTGCTGTACAGCCGCGCAAGTCTCCGCGACGTCAAACCCCTCACCGAAAAGGAATATTACGCGCGCGGCTCGACCGCCCTGCTCGACGCCGTCGGCACGGCGATCGATGTCGTCGGCGCGCAATTGCGCGACACGCCGGAGGCTGAACGCCCCGCGAAAGTGATCGTGATCATCACGACGGACGGCGCGGAAAATGCCAGCCGCGAGTATTCCTTGGAGGAAGTAAAAGAAAAAATCGCGCACCAAAAGGAGAAATACTCCTGGGAATTTTTGTTCCTCGGCGCGGACATCGACGCCTTCGGCGCGGCGCGCAGCCTGGGCATCTCCGCAGACAGAACGGCGCGCTACTCCAACAACGCATACGGGATCGAGCGAAGCTGCCTCGCGATGAGCGAATTTATTTCCGCAAAGCGGATGAACCTTTCGGCTGAGAACTGGAGGGCTTGCCTAGAACCCGAGCCGCCGGAACAGGCGGACGGGCAGCCGGAAAAACGCCAAAACCGTGCGCGGCTGCCGAAGCGCGGCGGTAACGACGAAAAGCAATAATTGCAGCATAAGGAGGAAAGTGTGGGTACAAACAAATTCAGGCACGGCATCTACGTTACCGGGTCGATCAAGGAAGTCCACTTCACTCCCGACCCCGACTCCGTTTCGGCTAATCCCGAAATACATTATTACATAAAGGCAACGAGCGAGGGAAAAACTTACTACTATTGCGCAGACGGAACGTGGCGCGATAATTTTGCCGAAGCAAAGAGATTCGGGAAGGAAGAAGAAGCGAATCGGTTCGCGCAAGAGTTAAGAAAACAATTCACGCGCGATAAAATTTATCCCTGCCCGACAAGCCTCAAATAACATCGAAAAACAACCCGCGTTTTTGCGCGGGTTGTTTGTTTTTTGGCGGACTCCGCTCCTTTTATAAACCGGCAGAGTCTCTCTTGACCCCGCGGACGATCGCGGGGTTTTCGCTATACAAGAAAGGATGCCCCGTACTTGGGCATCCCTCCGGATATAATTTTTTGCCGGGAATCGGAGCATTTTTCCAAACTTTGCATACCGCCGCACGGTCGCCGTGTTCCGCCCGCGCAAAACTTTTTCGCCTGCTCAATACGTCAGAATAACCGAATACAGACCGAACGGCTCGGTTTTGCGCTCCGCCGTATAGTCCGGATTGGTATGTTCGTCCGTCCACTTTCCGCGCAGCGTAAAGCAATCGGGGGAAACGCCCTGCCCTTCATCCCGTACGCAGTGGAAGGCTCCGTAACGGTTGCGCATCGTGGAAGCGCAGCGCACGGTAAAGATATGCGTTCCCGCACCCAGTTCCATTTCGGCGCTGTCGCCCAGCAGAACCGCCGCCCTTTTCCCTTCGCAGAAAATTTCGCACATGGCAAACTTTCCGACGGGACGCAGACGGACGCGGCCCTCCGCCTTTGCCGTAAAGGTATATTCGGCACAGCCGCAGAAATTTTCCATGCCCTGTGCCGTAAGATTCCCCGCCGTTTTCGGGCGGGCGGCGACCAACTCGCCGTTTTTTACGTCGAATTCGCCCTCAATATAGATCTGCTCCATATAGGTCGAATAGCTGAAGCAATTCCGCAGACTTTCGGGTACCCCCGCCTCAAACAGTACGGAACGAACCTGCGCGGCGTCCGTAAGTTCGGCGTCGTACTCGTACACGTTTTCGCCCCGGCGCGCCTGCAGGCGAGCCGTTTTGAAATTTATATCCTCTTCGCTCTGCGCAAACGAAAGAATCGGCTCGCCGTTGAACCGTTCGTTCCGGACTTCCTGCTTTTCAGCAGTAAGGCGGATGCTGCGCGCGGCGTCGCTTCGGAAGGAAAAGGAAACATGGATCTTCCCGCGGTAGCCGCGCTTGACCAGCGTTTCGTATACGCCGTACAGATACCCGTTCAGAACCTCGCCGTTTTCCAGCCCGACGCTGACGTTTTCGATGGTAAGGCAATTCTGCCCGGCGGAGTAAAATTCGGGCACGATCTCCCGCATATGCTCCGCTCGGACGGGGATGAGGGAATAATCCCCGTTTTCTTCCGCAAGCAGCGAGCCGTGCGGCGGAACCTCGAAGACGCTCTGCGGCGCGTACCCTTCCAGAGTTTCCGCATCGATTTGCGAAAAAGAGCCGTTCAGTTCCACGCGGACGGAATGGTCGCTCTCGTTCACGCCGAAGAAAAACCGCTTTCCGCCGGGGAGGGTGCGCAGCGTATAATCCAGCGCGGCATCGCGCACGGCGCCGGGGACGGGAAGTTCCGCAAGCGTGATGTTTGCGCGGACGGACGAAAGGTCGGCGCGCACACCGTCTGCATACATCGGCTGTGCGCCGGCTGCGGCGAGCTTCCCTCCTTCCGCGAGGAACTGACCGAGAAGGCGCACGGTATTGCCCTTCAATTCGCGGCAATTCGCCAAAAGGACTGCGCTGTATGCGCGCCCGCCCACCGTAAGCCTGCCGCCCTGCACGCCGCCGAGTTTTTCCAGAACCTTTTCGTTGACGAAATGATATGCCACGCCCCGTTTTTTCAGCTGCGCGGCGATTTCGGCGAACCGTATATCGACGTTCTCGCGCGCGGCGTCTTCATGCAGGCGGATATAATCCAGATAGACGCTCTCCATCGGCGTTACAACGGCAACCTGCGCCTCCTCCCGTGAGGAAGCGATCAGATACCCCAGCGCCGCAAAATAATCGTTCATCGTCTTATACCCGCCGATCCACGGCAGCGTGCGGCCGAAAGAAACGGGATGATCGATCTTCCCCTGCCCCGCCAGCGAATAGTTGTACAGATGCTGGCACATAAGATCGACGCCGAACACATACTGTTTATCGCCGATCAGGCGAAGTTCTCGCGGGGTTACGCCGTAGCTGCTGCAGCCGAATGTTTCGGTCATGACCAGGTTTTTGCCCGTTTGCGCGGCGACCGAACCGACATTCTTCGCCGATATGGATGCGGGCGAATACTTGGCGAGGTTGTCGATGGCGGGGATATGCTCGTACAGGTAGCTTGTGGCGCAATCCGCGCCGCCCCACATCTGTGTAAAGAAGAACGTTTCTTCGACGCTGTGGCCGGTGAGCATGCAGCCGTGCGCGCTGCACCAGTCGTACAATTTTTTGTAATAATTTTCGCAATAGAGCCTGTTCATCAGGTTATAGTACCTGACGCGGAACGGATAGCCGCGCTCGTCCTCCAGAAACAGATAGATAAGCCCGCTCTTCAAGTCCTCGCCGTACTGCCTTGCGTATTCTGCCTCGGTGACCTTGGAAACGGGCGTGGCATAGCGGTAATACTGCGGCTCGTCGGTAAAAAATCCGATAAGCTCCTTGCCGAACGACGCGGCAAAACGCTCGTAATACGGCTCGTACGTTGCCGCAATGAATTGATCGGTGACGTCGGGATTGAGAATATCGGCATAAGCGTCGGAATAGCGCAGATAGAGCGTATGATATTTTTCCGCGCGCTCGCCCGGCGAAAGCAGGCGCGGAGCGCCGCCGTCCAGAGAATAGACGGCATACGCCGCCGCATCGAAGCTGTCCTTCACCGCATATTCGAGATAGCGGGCACGGTTTTCGCGTTCGGCGAGAAGCCTGCCGCCGGCAAACCCGCTCGGCCAGCCGAATTCGTCGTACATCCACACGCGCATTCCCAGCGACGCCGCTTCCCGCAGGCTGACGCCGACCATGCGGAACCATTCCTCGGAGAGGTATTCCGTCGTCATGCCCGCCCGCGCGTGGAACACGACCCCGCCCAGCCCGTACGACTTCATTTCGCGCAGCTGGCGGCGCAGTTCATCCTCCTGCAGGCAGGAATTTACGCTCCAGAACACGACGGGGCGGAATGCGTTCAGGTCGGCGCCCCGCAGCATTTCCGTTATATTCTTTCCGCCAAACATATTTTTCGATTGTTCCGTCATTTCCGTATTTTCCTTTTTTCATTGATTCCCAAACGGGCGCCCGATCTTCCGTGCCGGCAAAAAACGCCGCCCGTCAGTACGGATGCCGCACGGGCGTTTTCCGCCCAAAGAAAAAGGAGCGCCGGTTCCGCACGCGTGCCTGTCACTCCTTTTTTATTGTTTTCCGCTCCGCTATTCCGCCGCGGCGATCGCGGATACGCAGCTGCTTACGCAGGAAAAGTCATAGTATCCGCAGCCGACGACCGATGTTTTGCCGCCGAACACGACCTTCGCCGTAACTCCCTGCGGGATTTCGGCGTGCAGAAGGACGTTTTCCCCTTCCCTGCGCCATTCGCAGCGGATTTCTCCGCGCACTGTGCCGAACGAAGAACGGACATAGCCGATCCCTTCCGCAAGTACCGGCTCAATGGTGACGCGGTCGCACGCAAACGCATCTTCGTCGATACGGATACCGCCCAGATAGTGGTATAAAAACGCGTCGTAGCTGCCGAACATGGGATGATCGAAGGAGTCCATTTCGCTGCTCATTTCGCTCTCCCAGCGCTCCCACACGGAGGTCGCTCCGCTCGCGAGCATATATCCCCAGCCGGGATATTCCGGATTTTTCAGCATTCTCATCGCCGTTTCGAAGTAGCCGTTGTCGGCGAGGGCATAGAACAGATGCCTGTACCCGATATTCCCGCAGGCGGAATGATAGCCGCGTTTGCGCACGTTTGCCGCAAGGTTTTCCGCCACGGCGGCGCGTTCGCCCTCTTCGGCAATTCCAAGGGAAAGCGCGAGCGCATCCGCCGCCTGCGTTCCTCCGGCAAACCGGTGTGCGCGCGCATCGTAATATCGGGCGCGGATCGCCGCGGCGCTGCGCTCGGCATGTTCGGCATAAGCAGCGGCATCCTCGCCGCGCCCCGCAATCCCCGCCAGGCGGGAAAGCAGCTTCAGCTGCCAATACAGGAACACGGAGGAAACATACAGGTTATCGGTATGCTCGCCGAAACATTCGGGCGCAACCCAATCGGCGTAATACGAATACTGCATTATGTAATTTTCCGATTTCGAAAGGAGAAAGTCGACCCATTTTTTGCAGCCGCCGTAGATCTGCCGCACAAAGCGGGCGTCGCCGTACAGCTGATACGAGAAAAACGGCATCAGCAGATACGCATTGCAGACGGGGTCTGCCGGTCTGCCGCCGGTATAGTACGGGGCAGTATCGGCAATGGCGCCGTTTTCCAGCTGCGTATCGGCAATATCGTTCGCAAATTTCGGGAAAAACCGCTCCATGCCGCAGTTATATACCGTTTGATAGAGGCGGGAAGACAGGTCGTTCAGCCAGCCGAAGCGCTCGTCGCGCTGCGGGCAGTCGGTAAGCACGCCCTGCTGGTTGTTCCGCTCGGTGATCTCCGCCATCGCGTGGAGCGCGTTCAGCTCGCCGTCGGAACATTCAAACGAACCGGCGGCACGCGTAGCGTTGCATACGAGTTCGCCGCGGAGCGATAAAAGTTCGCACCCGCCCTCCAAAAAGACCTGAACATACTGAAATCCGTGGAAGGTGAACCGGGGGGCGTATTCCTCCTCCCCCTCGCCCTTCAGGATATACAGATCCGTCGCTTTCGCGCTGCGGAGATTGCAGCGGTCGACACTGCCGTCCGGCTTCAGCCGCTCGCCGTATTCCAGGCGGATACGGCTGCCGCGCCTGCCGCGCACGCGCACGCGAACCCAGCCGGCGATGTTCCTGCCTATATCCGCCACGAGGCTGCCGTCTGCCATTGAGGTCAGAGAACGGCACCTGTATTCGCGCAGCACGCATTCCTCCTCGACGGACTGCATTTCAATTTTACCGGCAGGGCCGGGATTGTACACACAGGGCATCCAGCCCTTCGAAGCCGAAGCGGTGTATTCCGCCGTCGACCAGTTTTTCGGTATAAACTCCTCCAGGCGCGCATCGTAGATTTCGCCGTCGTAAATGCTTGCCTCGACCGTGGGGCCGGCGGCAACGTACCACCCGCCGTTTACAGAGGAATGGATTTCTATCTCCTGCCCGTCTTCGCACTCGGCATAGACCTGAATCAGCGCCTGTTTTGCGCCGTTCCAGCCCTGCCCGACTTCCAATCCCAACACATTTTTGCCGGTTCGGAGGGAGGGGGTAATGTCGTAAGCGCAGCACGGCACGCGGCGGGAATAGTCGGTCAGGGAAGGGTTGAGTACGGCGGTACCGGTCTTCTGCCCGTTGATGAACAGTTCGTGGAACCCGATCCCGCAGACATAAGCGCGCGCGCGGACAGGGGTGCAGGGCAAGTCGAATTCGCGGCGCAGGAGCATCGTTGCCCCCGAACGCTGCGCGGGCATTGCCGCCCATGTACCCTTCCAATCCTTCCTGGACAGCAAGCCCGTTTCGAAAGAGCCGACCTCGCTTTCCGCGTACGAATCGCCCGAAAAAACGGTGACCCGCCACCAGCACTGCATGCGCGAAGAGAGTTTTTTCCCCGCATATTCCGCGCAGAACGCGGTTGCGGAGCGTACAACGCCGCTATCCCACAAATCCCCTACGCCGCGCTCGGCAGCGGTACGCGAAGCGCTGACAATGACCCTGTATGCCGTTTGCGCAGCAGGGTCGGAGGATAGCTTCCACATCAGGCGGGGAGCCGTACACCCCAGCCCGATAGGGTTATTTTTGTATTCGCATTGAATTTCCGTGATTTTAAACATAGCTGAAAAGAGTATCGTTCCGTGCATTTTGCAAAGCGGGCGCCCGCACGCCAGTGCAGACACCCGCTGCAATCCTATCCTGTTAACCTAACTTTTTCTTACGGACAAAGAGTATTGCGCCCGCCGCCAGCAATACCGCCGCGGCGATGCCTGCCGATGCCGCGCCGACCGCGGAGCTGCATCCGCCCGCCGCAACGACGTTGACGGTCAGCGTGCCGCGCACGGGGGTGCCGTTGATCGTGACCGAGACCCTGTAAGTGAGCGTACCGAGTTCGTCGGTGTTGATCTGATCCATGACGACGCGCTCGTCGTTCAGTTTGATTTCCTCCGTCGTGCCGTCGGTATAGGTCACGACGACGGAGTACTGCGAAAGGTCGACTTCCTCGCCCTGACGAACCTCGATCGAACCTTCCACCTTGCTGACGCCGCGTACGACCGTAACCTTGACTTCCTTCGTGATCGGAGCGCGGTCTTCGCCGTTTTCGTCCTTGCCGCCCGTCAGCGTAATCGTGATCGTGGCTTCGCCCGTCGACATGCCGATCATCGTACCGACTTCGTTGATGGTGACAACGGAAGGATCGGACGACTGATAGGTGAACGTACCCGTCGTAGCATCCGCGGGGACGCGCACCGCGCCAATCGGCTGTGCCGCACCCGCCTCGATTTCGATCGATTCGCTGACCGTGAAATCGGTGTATTCGATGTACAGCTGCCACAAGCTGCTCGTGCCGTTATCCTCGTAGCAATAATAGGTTATATCCGATTCGCGCACGCCCTCGACGATGTAGTAGCCTGCGGTGTTATCCGCATTGCCGATGAACTTATAGGCGGGCATGCCTGCCTTGAAGGTGATCTTGTCGCCCTGCCTGTAAATGGGGATCTGTTCGCCGTCGATCACGCCGTAACCCTTCGTTCCGGAATATCCGTTCGGGCGGATCAACACGAGGTAACGCGATCCGAGCTGCCACAGCGAAATGGGCGTATCGACCGCTTTCCCCTGTTCGTCGTATGTGTTCTGGTAGACGACGCCGTCCTTGGCATCTTCATAGACGATATAATTCGACATATCCCGCAACACTGCCGCTTCTGCGGTATTTTTGCCCGTCATGTTGAGGGTGTTGGTGGAGAATGCGTCCATACCGACCATCATATGCCCGTTCCAGGTGCCGGATGCGTTGCGGCTGTCGTCAACGTCATAGCCGCTCACGCCCAGGGAGCTGAACGTTCCGACGACGCGCTGGTTGATGACTTCGACTTCAATTTCCGCCGTCATTTCGCTCAACGGGTCGGTGATGATGACCGCATAGTTCCCCGCCTCTGCAAAGTCCTGCTTTCCGATCATGTCTGCGGTGATTTCGACGTTGACCTTGACGCCGTTCGTCAGGGTATACTGCCCCATCAGAACGTATCCGCCGCGCTCGACGACCGTTTCGTAGAAATAGTTTGTGCTGCCCGAGGGGTTGCCGTTTACGGGGATGATGAACTGATCTATATCCGTTACGATTTCAAAGCTTTCAATATCTTCCTTCTGCAGCGGGTCGACAACGATCGTTACCGTTTTGACGGGCAGATTGCCGTACCACACGGAAACGGTGACGGTTCCCTCCGACAATCCGCGCAGGACGCCCAGCGAGGAGATGGTCGCAATTTCCTTATTGTTGACGGCATAGCGGAAATATGCGGTGATGCCGTCGGCAGCCTTGACTTCGATCTGCAAATCCTGCCCCACTTTGATATGGGTATCGTTCGGGGTGGTGATTTCGTAATCGCTTTCGGAGGAAGGCGCGTTCAGCGCAACGAATCCTGTGCCGTTGTAGACGTACGAAACGTCCTCCTGCAAAGCCTCCGTATTGAGGATACCGAATCCGGCGCGGATGGTCAGAACACCGCCTTCGGGCATCGTCGCCATGCCGATGTTCGACTGCGAACCGGGTTCATGAATATACAGGCGGATCACTTTGCCGTTGACGCGCGCGCACCACACGTCGGCGATATTGCCGTTCGGATACACGAAGGAGAAGTACGGCAGAACGGTATACACGTCGTCATAGTTGCTGTCGGTAAACGCCTTGTCGTTGGAAGAAGTCGTCTGAACGTAGAACACAGCGTCGGTATCGGTTCCGTTCGGGTCTTCCGTCGTTACGCCCAGGATGTCGATCGGCGAAAGGCTTTCGTAGTCGCGATCCGGAATCTCGCGCGGAGTTACCCACGCCACGCCGTCAAACATATACGTCAGAGGTTCACCGAACATATAGTACTCGCCCGCGTACCTGTTGTCGTTGGAAACGAAGCGGAATCCCTCGCCGATGGTGATGGTATCGCCGGGTTCGGGGGAATCCTCCGCCATGGTAAGCCCGTTCGTACCCCTGAACCAGAACAGAACGCTCTTGCTCTGGCTGTAAGCATAGACCGCGTTGACCGAAACGCCGTTGCGGGTATACGTTACCTGCGAAAGCAGATCTTCGGTCAGCTGCATGTCGATGAACCCGCCGAGGCTCTGCGCCGTCGTATTGACCGCGACGACGATGGGATAGGTCGAATTGCCGTTACTGTTGGTTTCCGCACCCGTCGCGATAACGCTGACAAGATCGGGATACTCGCCGCCATCCGCTTTGATCCAGGCGCCGCCGTCAAAGCGGAAGCTCGTATCCTCGGAGACGACATAGGTGATGTCGTTGACGTCGCGGAATTCGAATCCCTGCTTGATCGTGAGAATATCCCCTTCCTGCGAAACGCCGTTCGTGAACGAAGCGCCCGCGGGATTCCGGAAGTAGACGCGCATCTTTGCTCCGTCGCTGTGAACGACGCCCGCAAGCGCTTCCGCCGTGCCGCGCGTATAGGTGATGAATTCGTTCATGCCCGCATCGCAATCGAGGTTCATGCCCTCCGGGCCGAGATCCGCCGCGTTCGTAGCGACATCCACGCGCATCGTGAATCCGTTATTTTCGAATCCCGATCTCTGCGTCTGCGCATAGGTGAAATCCGCGGCAACGTCGGGCAGTTCGGTACCCTCGATCCATTGCGTTCCGTCAAAAATGTAGGAAACATCTTCCTGCAGCGCTTCCGTTTCGAGGATGCGGAACCCCGCTTTGATGGTCAGGATGCCGCCGACGGGGATCTGCCCGTTGTTGATGTTCGCGCTCGGATTATTTTCCTGGCGGATGAAGAGGCGGGCGACCCTGCCGTTCACGCGCACATACCAGGGCGAAGTTTCCGTTCCGCTCGGGAAGGTGAACGTGATATAGCTGCGGATATTCGTCGCCGTATAGTCGGCATCGCCGAAATCCTGTTCGTTGGACGAAGTGCTGTTGATGAAGAAGGTGGAATCGGTGTTTTTGCCGTTCACCACGTCCGTGACCGTTACCGACTCGATTTCGATGGGGTCGAGTTCGGAAATATCCGGTTCGTCGGGGATGACCGCGCCGTCGCGCACCCACAGGGAGTGCTCGGCGCTGTAAGTATAGTTCACCGCCGCGCCGTTCGCGTGGGCAAGACCGTCCCGGTCGAAAACGAACAACCCCGCGCCGACGCTCAGCACGTCGCCGTCCGTCGGGTGCTGCCCGTCGTACCCGGAACCGTTGAAGAAGAAAGTGAGCAAGCCGCCCTCTTCATAGATGTGCGTTGCCGTATATGTAGAATCGCCGCTCTTAACGGTAACCAGAGACAACATGCTTGCATCGTAAGTAAGCCCGTGCTGGTCGTTAGCCGTCAACCCCGTGGAAGGGACGCGCACCTGATGCCCCTGCACCCATGCCGAGGCGTCAAACGTATCCGGCCAGGTGATCTGCCTGACTTCTACGTCGCCGCGAACCCACATGCCGCAGTCTGCGTCATAAGTAAAGGTAACGGCTTCTTCGTTTGTATACTCGATTCCGTTCCGGTTGGAAACGAGAAGATTTGCGCCCACGCTCAAAACATCGCCGTCCGCCGGATTCTGCCCGTCATACTCGGAACCGTTGAAGAAGAAAGTGAGCAAGCCGCCCTCTTCATAGATGTGCGTTGCCGTATATGTAGAATCGCCGCTCTTGACGGTAACCAGCGACAACATGCTCGAGTCATAGGCGAGCCCGTGCTGATTGAGATTTTCCAGACCCGTGGAAGGAACGCGCACCTGATGCCCCTCCACCCATGCGGAGGAACCGAACGTTTCCGGCCAGGTGATCTGCACGGCTGAAGGCAATTCCGAACCGGAAACCCAAGCCGTACCGTTATAAACATAGGATACGGTACCGGGGATAACGTAGGTGACGGAGCTGTTGCCCGAACTGAAAACGATATTTTTGCCGACGGAGAAAACGTCGCCGCGCTCAAACGTATCCAGCGTGAGCGGCAGGTCGGCACTGGTTCTGAAATAGATATACATCTGCGTGCCGTGTCCTTGAACGGCGCCGGCGGAAACGCTTTTATCGCCGCGGGTATAGGTGATCTTCGCGATCTGATCCTCCTCTGCCACGAGACTCGCCTCACCGTTGCCGAGCGAAACCGAGACGCTCGTGTTCAGATGCAGGCGGATCGGAAAACCGCTGTTGCCGTCCGAAGGCGTAAATCCGGCAACGCTCGTGACGGTCGCGTCCGGAAGGGACGATTCCGCCCATTCGGAGCCGTCGAATTCATAGACAAGATTTCCCTCGACCTTGTACGACGTACCCGAAGTATTGCTGAACGAAAATCCCGCGTCGACCACGAGAATATCCCCTGCCTCCGAAACGCCGTTCGTAAAGGCAAGACCGGTTGCGTCCTTGAAATACAATTTTACAACAGACCCGTTCCTGCTTTGCGCGGTGCCGAGCGCCGCGCTCACACCGTTGCGGAAATACCTTACCGTACCGTTCACGTTCAGCGCTCCGCCGGGCAGACCTGCCGCATCCGTCGTGAGATCCACGCGCATCGTAAATCCGTTATTGAGATATTCCGATGCCACGGTATCCACGGCGGAAACCGTGACGGGCGTTTCATCTGCCGCAAACCCGACGATGCCGAAGCTCATGCTCATCGCGACCGCAAAGCAAAGCGACAACAGTACAAGAAATAATTTTCTTGTTTTGCTCATATGATTCCCTCCTCAATAAAATCTTTATTTGTTATAAGCGAAACCGAATCTGCCGATCGGCGCGCTGTCACCCGAAATGTAATAGTCGAGGATATGGCTGTTCAGTTCTTTGTCCATATCGAACTGCACGTTATCCGCCACCTTGAAGGAAAAGCTGACGTTATCCGCCGTCATGCCGAGCGCAGAGAGCGGGATTTTATAGACCAGCGTGTTTTCGCTGCGGTATATTTCCGCCTCGCCCGCTTCTGCCCAGTTGAATCCGCTTTCGCTGCATTTTTCGACGGACGTCTTTCCGTTTTCGCCCGGATGGCGGTTGACGATATAATTAAATCCCGCAAACGATGTTTCCGTATCGCCGGCGGAGATCAGCAGGTTCATCCAGCCCTCGTCCCCCGAAGCGTATTCGGTTACAGGCTCGAGCGTTTCCACGCGGAAATAGACGTAAGCATCGTCGTGAATGACTTTGACGGACGTAATATCGTTGCGGTTGGAGTTATCGACGTACGCGCCCGGTTCCCTGGCGGCGTTTTCGCCGTTGCGCGGCATTGCGTCGCCCGCAAAGTCGGCATATTCGACGAACACGTTGTCCCATGCGGTAAGGTCGGAAAGATCTTCGATGGTTTTGGTCGCCATGCGGTATTTCTGCGGTTCGTTCCCCTTGAAGGTGCGCACGCCCGATACCATTTGCAGATAGAAGCTGTCGCCGAATGCCTTGCCCATCTCGATGTCTCGCGAATATTCGGCGTTGTAACCGTCGACAAAGAATACATCCCTGCCCGTCCAGCCGCTGGTACTGCCTGCACCGCCCTGCCCGTCGTTGGTGATGTATTTAATGGCTGTCCACTCGTTCCAGCCGGTAACGAAAATGTTCTGCACCATGCCCGCGTCGGCATAGGTGAGCGCGTTGTCCCACTGCCAGTCGAAATTCTGCCCCAGCCACCAGTCTTCGTGTACTTCGTAACCGTCGTAACCGCGGGAAGACGTGGGGCGCTCCTCGGAAAAATAGGGAGATTCGTCGGAATGCTGCGCGACCGATACGGAGATGTTCCCGTTCATGTTCGGCACGGGGGTACCCCATTGCAGCCACGGAAGACCTTTTTCGTCGTTCGCTACGCCCGTGGAAGGCCACTGCGATTCATAGAAATTGAAATAGCTGTACAGCGGATCGCTTGTGGAAAGAAACTGCGACGCATCCGTCTGGTCGCTCGCACCGCCGTTGGCGGTGGAAACGCCGACGATGACGGGGCGGCTGTCCCCTTCGAAGCGGAACCAAAGGTCGTTGTACTGATTTGTGACGTAGAAGGTGTTATAAATATTGCGGATGGTCGCAGCGCTCGCGGTGTTGGTATAGAACCCGACCTTCGGCACATCCCACCCCTGCAGCCGGTATGTATCCAGCGTTTGCAAAATGAGAGTAACAACGTCGTTATAAGTGACGGAGTTGGTATAGTCGAACAGGATATAGTCGATGCCCGCCATTGTGAGAAGTTCGACGTGCCGCGCGATCACCCACGGGTCGCGCAGAGAATAATAGCCGTAGAGCGGTTCGCTCATAAAATGGAACTGGTGCGTGGGACTTGCGCCCGTCGCATCGTCGGTATCGTACAGAGGCGAATCCGCCCCCAGCTGTTCGAGCTTGTTTACGTCGTATATGCCCGTCATGCCCTGCGAACCGAGCCAGGTGAAATAGAACAGACCGACGTAGCGCCTGCTCTCATCCGACGGGTCAATGACCGTGACCGTGCGGCCGTAATCGTCGACGGCGGTCAGATTTGCCACGCTGTATTCCTGTGCGGTAAGACCGCGCGTATCGAAATCGAGCTGCGTTTCCCCGCCGTTCGAAGGGGTATGGGTGCATGCCCCGAATACGAACAGCGACGCGAGCGCGAGCGACATTGTGCCGAGTGCTTGCCTGAATTTTCCTTTCCTCATAAAAAATATTTCCTCGGGATTAACCTTTCAGCCCGTCCATGGCGACCCCTTCGATCAGCTGCTTCTGGAAGATGAAGAACAGCACCGCGGGGACAATGCTCATCAGAACCCCTGCCGCCATGCGGATATTCAGCGTATCGCTGCCGACGTTCTGATCTGTAAACGAATAGAACACCGCGTAAGCGAAAGTATCGGGGAAGCTGTCGTCCAGCCGCCAGATCAAAGGCCCGTAATAGTCGCCCCAGTTGGAGGTGAATACGTTGACCATGATATAGACGATGATGGGTTTGCACAGCGGCAGACCGATAAAGAAATACCTGCGCAACGGCCCCGCGCCGTCGATTTTTGCGGCGTCGTCAATATCCTTGGGCAGGCTCTGCAAAAAGGAGCGGGCAAGGAAAATATAGATCGCGCCGCCGCCCGTGATATTCGGGATCGTGAGCGGGAGCAGCGTATTCAGCCAGCCGAACGTGTTATACAGGCTGTACAGGGGGATCTGCGTGACGACCGCGGGGAGCATCATCGTGGAGAGCATAAATCCGAACAGCACATTTTTGCCCCAAAACTTGCACCGCGCAAATCCGAACGCGATAAATGTTGCCGACAGCGGCACGGCGATCAGGTTGAAGATGATGACGAACATCGTGTTGCCGAGCGCACTCAGATAGTTGTTGTCCTGCAAGACCTGCAGATAATTGGAAAACTGCGGCACGGCGGGGAACAGGATCAGTTCCGCACCGATGATCTCCTCCGTTGTCATCAGGCTCTTGGAGATCATCAGCACATACGGGAACACGAGGATCAGCCCGATCAGCACCATCAGAACGTGCATACAGATGCGGAATGCGAGCGACCGCCTTTTTTTGCCGCGGTTGTAGGCGGCGGCGTCTGCCGCGGGAAGTATATTCTGTGCCGATTCAGCCATATTTTACTCCTCCTTGCCCGCGATGAGGCGCCGGACGCCGAACAGAGCCGCCGTAACGATGCCGACAAGCACCATAAGCACCCACGAAAGCGCGCTGGCATACCCCCACTTCGTGCGGCGGAACGCCTCGGCATAGATGTATACGCCGAACATATTGAGCGCGTCCTGGTAGCCGGTGCCTTCGGGCGGATACAGCATGAGCGTGCCGTTGTACTGGAACGTTCCGATCAGCATTGTGACGACATTGAAGAAAATCATCGGCGCGCTGCCGGGGATCGTGACATGCAGGAACCGCGCGAAAATGCCGGCGCCGTCGATTTTTGCCGCCTCGTACAGCTGCGAGGGTATAGACTTGAATGCGGAAAGCCACAGGATCATGCCGCCGCCTATGCTCCATAAATTCATCAGGAAAATGGAGCTGATGGCGACAAACGAGTTTGCCGAATCGAAAAACTCGCTGTGCGCGCCGAACAGGGCAAAAATTTCGTTGAACACGCCGTTATTCGCAAACATATCGTCCCACAGCATACCGGAAACGACGCCGGGAATGACGCAGGGAAGATAGAAAACGACGCGGAACGCACCCACCGACCGGTACGGCATATTGGCAAGGCACGCCAGAAGATAGCCGCTCACCAGAACGATCGGCACGCTGACGAAAGCGTAGTAGCAGGTATTGCCGAGCACGCGCCAGAAATGTATGTCGCGCGAAAAAATGAAGATGAAATTATTCAGCCCGACGGGGAAATAATAGGTCGCGCCCGTGTAGTTGAAAAACGACCACACGAGCGACTGGATCATCGGGTATGCCGTGAACAGACCCAACCCGACGACGAGGGGAAATACAAACATCCAACCCTCGCGGTTTTCCCGCCAGAACCGCTGTATTTTCGAATATTTTTTCGGAGCGGCGGGAGAGGGCATGCCCTCTCCCCTGTATTCCTGCTCCTCCCGTTCAGGCTGTGACGACGCTGTCAAATGCATACTGAACCTCCTCACGGAACCGAGTGAACGCATTTTCGGGATCGCGCACGGCATAAGTTCCGACAAAGGAATCCATCGCCGAAATCAGGCTGCTGGAAAATACGGGATCGGTATAGCCGAGGAAATCCAGACCCGCGGTTTTATAGTCCGAACCCCAGGTATACGCTTCGAGATTGAATTTGGAACTGTATTCCTTATGCCAGTTCGCGTCGGGGTTGGAATAAGAGAGATCCGTGCGGATGGAAGGCAGGGTCAATCCGCCTTCCGCAGCGCGCTGCTGCCCGTCCTGGCTCATCATATAACTGAGGAATGCCGCCGCAAGATTCAGTTCCATCGGGTCTGCGTCCTCGTCGTCGAGGTGGCTGTTGAGCGCGTATCCCGCATAACCCATGCCGATGGAGGAAGACTGCCCGTTGATGAGCGGGAAGGATACGATGTCGAAAATAGGATTGCCGCTGTCGTCCTGGAAGATCGCCCTGTTGGCATAATTGTCCAGGCTGGTAGACTGGAAGAGCATAGCGCCCGTACCGCTTTCAAAGGAGGAATCCTGTTCGCCGCTTTCGGGGATAAATTTCCTGTCGACCAGATTCTGCACGAAATCGACGACCTCGCCGGCGGTATCCTGGGTCAGGGCAAATTCGCCCTGCTCGTTGAGAACCTGCCCGCCGAAGCTGCGGATGACGGAATAGGCGACCGGCTCCCAGCCGAGGTTGGAGTCGACGGGGAAATAGGAGGTATCCCCTTGCCCGTTGTAATAATCGCGCACCTGCTGGCAGACGGTGAGGAAATCGTTCCACGTCCAGCCGTTTTTGATGATGCTCGTATCCACGCCCGCATCGGCGAGAATCTCCTTATTGTAGAAGCAGACGACCGTATCCGCCGAGCGGGGAATGGCGTAGCGCGATTCGCCGAACACGCCCATCCCGTGGAATTCGTCGGTAAAATCCTGCTCATAGTCGAACTCCCCCGCCGCCTCTGCCTGCTCGACGAAGCGGTCAAGGTTGAGCGCGTAGCCGCCGCTCATGAGGAAGTAAAAGTTTTCGGAATTGCACCACACGATGTCGGGAAGCACTCCCGCATTGTACTGCATGGTGACGGTATTGTTGTAGCTCCCGCTCGTGAGAGAGAATGTTTTAATATCGAAGGTGATATTCGGGTATTGCAGACGGAAACCTTCGGTCATCGCGTCCATGATCCCTTTTTCGTAATCGTTGTTCGGGATCAGAACGGAAATTTCCGCCGTGGTGCTCGCGGGGATATTAAAGTCGATTTCATACGTCAGTTCTTCACCCGGATTGCTCCCCGGCTGACCGCGGAAGTTGCAGCCGGCGAACGAAACGCAGAGCATTGCCACCGCAGCCGCGGCAGCGAAAAGTTTGAAAAGCTTCTTCATTCTGTTTATCTCCTTTTTCAGTTTGGCGGCACGCCGCCTTGAATATCCGTTTGCCCTTCGGCGTCGAAGGAGCAAAACAACAAAATTGATGACTGTTTTGCCTGTTCCGCCCCGCCCGCAAGGGAACGAAACGGCGGCGCGGGCTTCCGCCCGTGCAGAGCTTTTAAACACGTTCTCGTTTTTGGGAACCAAAAACGAGAATTTTTATGAAAATAAAAATTGCGCTGCCGTTTATTGAGCCAACCCGGAATAATCCGAAATGACATTCATCAGATTCATCGCATACACGCGGTGCATGAAGTCGTTGGGGTGGTTGATATTGCTGGAAGAAATTTCGCAATACTGCTTGCGTTCCATAAAATATTTGCCTACCCGCTGCATATCGACCGTTATGATGGTTCCGTTGTTTCCGCTGTCCTCGACGATCTGATTGAGCATATTGAGATATTCGTCGAACCTTCCGGGGAATCTTTCATACCGCGGATTGCAGGGGAAAGAATTGACCAGGATAAAGTTGCAGTCGGGCGAAACGGTTTTGATTTCCGCAATCAGGTTTTCGATGTTGCGCCGGTATGCGGGCGGAGTGACCTCATCCGCGCCCGTTCCGGACGCGTCGTTCATGCCGTAGGCGATGACGCACAGGTCGGGAACCGCCGCCTTTGCATTGTTCATCGCGCCCATGCCCTCGCCCGTGAGCGGCCATTCGCTCTTCGTGCCGCCCTGCGCCGAATTGGTGAGGGTCACATTAACGCCGTACACCCGCTCGATTTCGGCGGCGAGCTGGTTCGCGTAGCAGGGCGTATTCGGTTCGACGTGCAGATTGTCGCCCGTGGACGAACTGCCTGCAGAAATGCTGTCGCCGAGCACTACCAGGCTGATATCCTCTTTCGCCTGCAATTTTGCGCGGAGGCCGGTGAGAACGGTCACGTCGTATTCCGCAAACACGTTTTCGGGGAGGTCGCGCACATCGTATGCGTAGGTTACGGAGAGATACCTGCCGTAGAACAGCGAGCTTTCGGTATAGACCATGGGCCCTACCCCCAAATCCCAGATCGTATACAGGGTATGGTTATCGGGCATACCGCTCGTATATTCGAACCCTTCGGGCGCCGCAGCCTGCATCTCCTCCGCCGTTCCCGTAATCACCTTTTCGTTGAGGAGAGGGATCGACGAACCTTCGGGGATCAGGAGCCTGCCGTTTTCCGCATCGATCGTATAATCGACGCCCTCGGTATAGGTGGTCTTTAACGTCTGATCCATGACGCTGACGACCCTGAGCGGCTTGTACAGCAGATTCGCGTATGCCTGCCCGTCTTCGTACGCAATGGGCAGGGCAAGTTCATTGTAGATGACGTTGCCGAGCCAATAAGGCTGCGACATCTTTTGCTCGTATTCTTCCTGTGTGTAATCCATCGCTGCATACTCCTCATTGTAAAGCGGAAAATCGTTCATGTCGATCGGCTCATTTCCGCCGGGGTCTTTCCCCTGTCTTTGCCTGCACCCCGCCAGCGCCGCGCCCGCCAGGACGAAGGCAAACAGCAATGCAAAAATCCGAAACATTTTTTTCATCGAACTGTAATCTCCTTTTTTTCGTTTCTGTATATGGAAACAAAATTATTTAAACAGGTTTTCGATCCCCCCCCCGGCTGTTCGCAAGGCTTATTTTGCCCGCCTGCGAAGGAGGCAGGCGGCGGCTGCGCCGACGAGGAGAATTGCCCCGCCCAGCCCCGCGAACCCGATCGCGGAACTGCATCCGCCCCCGTCGGAAGAAGGTTTTGCGGCGCGGATGGTTACGCTGCCGGTCAGAATCCCGACGCCGCTTTCAGGCTGTGCCGCGAGCATCGCCTGCACTTCGCCGTTTCCCTCGCCGAGAAGGATGACCCGCGCGGATACGGTGCGCGTTTCGCCGCGGTATGTCGTTGCGGAAATTTCTATGACATCGCCGTCGGCGGGCAGTTCGCTCACTTCCGGCACGTCGGAAACGTTCAGCGAAGCGATCTGATTGCCTGCGTTCGGGTCGTTGGTGGTGATGCCCGTAACTCCGTTCGTGATCGCGAGCGGGGTATCGAGCGTTTCGTACGTCCACATCCACGAAGAATACCCGCGGTCTGCCATCGTACGGAAGTAATCGGCGTACGCCGACTCGGTCGTGCCGCTGCCGTAATTCCCGGTCAGGGCAGCCTTCGTTATATCGATGCCGCCGTCGACCGATTTTGCCATCGAAAGCGCCTGTTCCGCCGCCCCGTCCGTCGCATTCAGAAGATACGAAGTAGAAACGGTAGGCAGCTGCGCACGGACGCGCAGGAGCTGATCGGGGAAAAAGGATATGACGACCACGCGCGGGAGAACGTTGTACTCGTTCACCTTTTGCGCAAACAGGTTTACCAGCTGCGCGTCCTGCCCCTTGAATTCAATAATCAGGAGCATATCGCCCAGATTGCCGGCGTTCATCGAGCTGAACACCTCGTCGAGCGTGGGGATCCGATCTCCGCCCGAAAGCTCGATCGTCTGCAGCTGCGCGAGCGTGAGGCTGCTCACGGGAACGGAGGCACCGTTGTAATTGACGTTCGTGTTGTGGTGAAGCACGATCTGGTTATCCGCCGTGCGGTAAATATCGATCTCCGCGTGCGTCGCGCCGATATTTGCCGCGTCTTCGATGGCTCCGACCGTGTTTTCGTCATGAATGCCCACATACCCGCGGTGCGCCGCGATAAAGGGCGCGCGAGAGAGAACCGTGCCTTTCCCCGCCCCTTCGATGCGGTCGTACAGTGCATATACGGGCTGCGCGTCGGGCGCGATGACGCCGTACGCCCCGCTGCCGACCGCGTCCGCGATCTGCCCGGCGGAACCGTCGGTCAGAACCCAGACGCTTTTGAACCGCGCCTGGTAATAGGCGACCGCCTCCCGCTCCGCCGCACCGCTTTCGATTACGACGACCTGCGCCCCCGCCGTGTTTGCAAGCCCCAGCTGGGTCTGAAGGAGAGCTTCGCCCTCTGCGGCAGCCGCCGTATAATACAGCCGCGCAGACGGGATTTCCGAACGCACCTGCATCAGAATGCCGGCGTCCCCCGCGACCGCGAGGTCGGCGACGGGCGTTTCTTCGACGAAAGCGCCCAGCGCGGTAACGGCGGCGGCGCCCTGCGGTTCGACGACGGGGAGGGATACCCCGCTCACCTCTTGCGCATAGATCTCCGCAAAGGAGCCGAGCGGCTCGCCCGCGTCGGATACGACCTGTAAAGAGGCATCGACCTCCATCCACACGACGTTCGGAGCCTGCCCCGCTTCCAGCGACGCAAGAGACTCCGCATCCGCCAGCCTTGTGACGACCGTGGGTTTGGCATTGAAGACTGTGCTACCGTTGTCGGTATCAGCAACGGGCGTTCCCGCACACGCGGCGGAACACGGGATTACAACAGCCAATAAGGCGGCACAGCACACTGCCGCCGCTATCCGTTTGAACATAGAGATCGTTTTTTCTCCTTATGACAACTATTTCCTTTGACTATATAGTAAACTATTTTGTCGGATTTTGCAATATAAGATTTAATGAAATACTTGCACGATTTACAGATTATTTGTAAAAAACATGCGAAATTTATGTATTTTTTATCTTTTTCGGTTGACAGCATACCGCCGGTATGTCATACTGGAAGCAACGGGAGGACAGCTTTATGACGCCGATTCCTTTTGAACATATCGAGCTGAAAATCATGGAAGCGGGCTTTGACCGCGTGGATAATTCGTGGAACAGATTCATCACGCTGTTCCCCTATTATCGTATTTATTATGTCGTGAGCGGGAAAGCCGTGATCTATCTGCAGGACTATCAGCTCAACCTGAAGCCGGGGAAACTGTATTTTATCCCATCCTTTTCCATTTTCGACGCGCATTGCGACGAAATACTGGGGCATTATTGGATCCATTTCAATTTCGATATAACGACGGCGAGCTATCTGACCATTTACCCGCCGAAGCGGGAAGCCGAGGCGCCGCCGTTTGTGGGTGAAATTTTCCGCAACCTTTTGCAGCATGTCGGCGGGTATCAGCAGAGCAATTCTCCTGCCGACGCCATCGCCTGCGAAGGGCTGATCAAATATCTGCTGTCCTTTTTCCTGCCGGACACGGTTTCCGCCGCCCCCGAAGCGGTACGGTTCGTTCCCGTTCTGCAATACATCGACAGCCATTTCGATTCGCATATTTCCAACGCCGATCTGGGGAAGATCATGTTTCTTTCCCCCACCTATTTTTCCAACCTGTTTACAAAGCAATTCGGGATTACGCCGCAGCAGTATATCCATCAGAAGCGGATCAATGCCGCCGCCATCATGCTTTTCGAGAGCAACAAAAACATCCGCGAGATTGCCTTTGCCTGCGGTTTTGAAAGCGAAACGTATTTCAACCGTCAGTTTCACAACTACATGGGCATTTCGCCCGGAAAGTACAGAAAACTCGCGGTAAGCCTGGGAAGCTGATCCGCAGAGCGCAGGCAGATGAACTGCGAAACATCGAAAAAAGCGATACCTTTGCACAGGTATCGCTTTTTTGATTATTGAATCGGATAAAAAACTTATATATTCCCTTTTCCTGAAAAAGCGCCTTCATCGCAGCAGAAAGGGCTGCCGCAGTCAGCAGTCCTTTTTTTCAATGCCGAAGATCCCGAACCTCGCCCGTCAACCACACAAAACAATCGGAATAATCTGTCATAATCTGACACATGTCAAATATTGGTAAATCATCCGTTTTATTCCTTTCTATGATTATAGAAGGAGGTGTTTTACCAATGAATAACGTGATCAAAAAAGAAAAATCCATTTTGCAGTTGCTCGACAGAAAAGACCCGTTCGCACTCAAAGCGCTCGAAGACCTGCTGATCCGCTTTGACCGCGACGACCACCTGCGACCGACCATCCACCCCGTTTTGCTCGACGCCATTTACATTGAACGCACGGACGAAGACCGCTGGAAACTGACAGTAAAAGGTCACATCGGCGACACAACCTGCAGCCGGTACAGGAATATGTACATAAAACACTTTTTCTATTTTTATGAAAAGAACAAAGCCCTCGCGGAAGCCGCCGCTTCCGGACTTTGATCGATTTACGGGCAGGACGGCTGAAGCCGCCCTGCCCGCCTTTTACCGCTTCGATCTGCGGCGTGCCGCGCAACGCGCGGCGGCAGAATTCAGCACGGAACACAATCGCCCGAATCCCGCCATTCGCCCGCCCTCCGTCATACTTTCAGTCCGCGAGCCAACTCCGCGGCGTCTTCCACGGAACAGGGGGCAAACACAAAGTAGATTCCGCGGGTTCCGTACCGTCTGACAATCTTCTTTGCGCGTTCAAGCCAGACGTACGGCTCCCCTTCATATATCTGAATCCACAGCGATTTCCCCGCATCCATAACTTTATCGTAAAGGGGAAACCATTCTTCGCTGCCGCCGTCGTTCTGCCCCGCGCCGCTCGTCCACTGCAATGCCTGCAACGAGGGAATGGACAAAACGGCGTCTGCATGTACGAGCGCGCCCGGCCCGTCGAGATGATAGAGAGAATGGTCGAGCCTTGCGCATTCGCGCATCAACCCGGGCAGCACAAATTCGCGGTATGCCCCGGGGGAGATCATCGCGGAAAAATCGCACTGCACCTTCGCCGTGCGGCCGCTGCCCCAAATGGCAAAGGCGGTGAACACGCTCGAACCGTCTGCAAGGGCAACGGCACGGTACATTTCATCATAGCAATAATCTGCCGCACCTTCCAGGCGGGAAAGCACCGTTTTGACCGTTTCAGGCTCATCCATCAGATCAAAACACAGATTTTGCGCTCCGCGCATCGCCGCCAGAATATCGATGTTCTCCTGTACGTCGGGAATGCCGACGGGGAACTCCCCTTTCGACAGCCGCACGGTTTCCCGCACCTCGCGCAAATGTTCCTCCCACCAAGGGGAAAAGCGCATAAAATCCTTCTCCGGCAATTCGGCAATGGTTTCCGCGCACGGCTCGTACCATACGGTATCGTAGGAAAACTTCGGCTCGCAGCCCAGGTATGCAGCCAAAGAACCGGGGCCGAGGTTCAAATCGAGATACGGGAATGCATCGGCAAAATAGCGGCTTACGCGCATCTCCTCGCGCATCATTGCAACGCGCACGGCGGCGCCGATATGGAAATCGCGCGGAGAAACGCCACGCAAGCTAAAGTTCGGTTCTTCCGTCCTGCCGATAATCCGACACAGCGGTCTGCCGAAATCTTCGCCCCTCCACCACATCGAAAACCTCTGCCGTACATCCTCGGGCATCATAAATCCCTCTCTCATCTTTTCCGCTCTCCTTATTGCATTTTTGCATGCTCGCTGACCTCAATTATATTCTTTTTATTCCGGAATGTCAATTTTCTGCCCGTCCGGCTCATGCAATTTCACAGAAAGGTCAACTTTTTTCTGTTTGTTTCAAATACGGTAAAATTTGCCTCCAGCGGTTTACAAATAGCTTGTGCGGCGGTATAATAGAGGCATGTACATAGCCGATTTACACATCCATTCCAAATATTCGCGCGCGACGAGCAAGGACGGGGACATCCCCCACCTCGATTTATGGGCGCGCCGCAAGGGCATCGGACTCGTCGGCACGGGCGACTTTACCCACCCCAAGTGGCGGGAGGAGCTGGAGGAGACGCTCGAGCCTGCCGAAGAAGGCTTTTACCGCATCCGCGCGGACAAAAAACTGCGGGACGTATGCGATTTTTCCGTATCGCCGCGCTTCGTGCTTTCGGGCGAAATCAGCTGTATCTATAAGCAGGACGGAAAGGTGCGCAAGGTGCACAACGTGATCCTTCTGCCCTCCCTCGACGCCGCCGAGCGCCTGTCGCTCAAATTGGAGACGATCGGAAACATCCGCTCGGACGGGCGGCCGATTTTGGGGCTTTCCTCGCGGGATCTGCTCGCGATCACCCTCGACGTGTGCCCCGAGGCGGTGTTCATCCCCGCGCACATCTGGACGCCGCACTTCTCGCTGTTCGGCGCCTTTTCGGGCTTCGATACCCTGGAAGAGTGCTTCGGCGACCTTGCGGGGCAGATTCATGCCCTCGAAACGGGGCTTTCCTCCGACCCGCTCATGAACCGCCGCGTGCCCATGCTGGACGGCTATACGATGGTCTCCGATTCGGACGCGCACTCCCCCGCCAAGCTGGGCAGGGAATGCAACCTCGTCGAAACGGAACTGTCCTACCCCGCCCTCAAAAGAGCGCTGGAAACGGGAGAAGGGTTCGGCGGCACCATCGAATTTTTCCCCGAGGAGGGCAAATACCACCTCGACGGACACCGCAACTGCGGCGTGCGCCTCACGCCCGCCGAAACGCAAAAATACGGCGGAAGATGCCCCGTTTGCGGCAAAAAGATAACCATCGGCGTGCTCAACCGCGTGGAACAGCTCGCCGAACGGGACGAAGACTACGTCCCCGCAGGAGCAAAGCCGTTCGAGCACCTCATCCCCCTGCCCGAAGCCGTAGCCGCATCGCTGGGCACGGGCGCCGCAAGCGCCAGAACGGAGCAGACGTATATCAAAATGCTGCGCGATTTGGGTTCGGAAGCGGAGATCCTGCGCGTGCGGCAGATTGCCGACATCGAGCGGTATGCGGGCGAACGCATCGCCGAGGGCATCCGCCGCCTGCGCGAGGGCAAAGTGATCAAATCGGCGGGCTTTGACGGGGAATACGGCAAAATTTCCCTATTCACCCCCGACGAACTGAAAAACGCGAGCGGGCAGCTCTCCTTTTTGGACAGCATTCCCCTCGCGGAACTCGCCGCAACGGCACCCGAAAGCGCGAAAAACAGCGGCAACGCGGATAAAACGACGCAAAACGCGCAGGACGTTAGCGATAAAACGTTACAGCCGCGCGGGCTGAACGCCGGGCAGGAAGCCGCCGCCGACAGCGGAGCGCGCGTGACGGCGGTGATTGCCGGGCCGGGAACGGGCAAGACGCACACGCTCGTCGAACGCATCGTGCGGCTGGTCGAACGGGGCGTAAAACCGAGCGAAATTACCGCCGTGACCTTTACGGTGCGCGCGGCGGAGGAACTGCGCGAGCGGCTTGCGGCGAAGCTCAAACGCAAGGCGGATAAAATTACGGTGGGCACCTTCCACTCCGTGTGCTATTCCTTTTTAAAAGCGGAATTTTCCCCCGCGAGCCGCGCCCTGCAGATACAGACGGCGGAAGAGGTTCTCCGCGATTTCGGGCGAAAGTGTGCGCCGAATGCCTTTTTGAGCGAGGTTTCCGCCGCCAAAAACGGCATGGGCGAAGAAGATGCTTGCATCCGCGAATATACCCGCCGCCTGCGCGCGGCGGGTGCGCTGGACTTCGACGACATCATAGACGAGGCGCTCTCGCGCCACATTGCGGGCGAATGCTTCCGCTGCCTGCACGTCGACGAGTTCCAGGACGTGAACGAAAAACAGTACAAGCTTGTGCGGCAATGGACGGGCGAAAGCAATTCCCTCTTTGCCATCGGCGACCCCGACCAGGCGATCTACTCCTTCCGCGGCGCGGCGACGAACGTCTTTGAACGGCTGCAAGCGGATTTTCCGCAGGCGGCGCTCGTTCGCCTGACGAGGAACTACCGCTCGACGCCCGAAATCATCGAATGCGCCCTGCGCGCCATATCCGAAAACAATGGCGAGCGGACGCTGTGCCCTACCCTGCCCGCGGGAGCCAAGGTGCGCCTCGCCGAATGCGGGAGCGAACTGGCGGAGGGTATCTTCGTCGCAAAAGAGATCGGAAAAATGACGGGCGGACTGGACATGCTCGCCCGGGGGCGGGAGGAAAAGCAGCGCGCCTTCGGCGAGATCGCCGTGCTCGCGCGCATCAACCGCCAGCTGGACGGGATACGCCGCTGCCTGCGGCAGGAAGGCATCCCCTGCGCCGAGGCGAAGGCAAACTTCCTCGAATCGCCCGCCGTAAGCGGCACCCTCGCCTTTTTCGCCGCGCTCGCGGGCGGGAACGAGCAGGAGGCGGAAAACTTCCTCGGCGGTCGCGAAAACTTCGAAGCGGCGCGCGAAAAATTCCTGCCGCAGATGAACGGCAGACCGCGCAAGGTACTCGCCGCGTGGAGGGAATACCAGCACATCCAAAGCGCCGAGTTCGACAAACTCATCGACGCGGCGCACTACGCGCGCATGGAAGAGTTTCTGGACGCCATGCTGCTCGGAAAAGAGGGCGACGCGGTCGTCGCCGAGGGCAAGACGGCGGCGGGCGCGGTGCGCCTTTCCACCCTGCACGGCGCGAAGGGGCTGGAATTCCCCGTCGTGTTCCTGTGCGGAATGACCGAGGGCGTGTTCCCCCGCGAGCCGCGCGCCGCGGAAAACGGCAAAAAAATCTCCGCCGCAGACAATAAGAGCGGCGCAGAAAACGGCGCAAAGCGCGATGCCGCAGACGGAAGGAACGGCGCGGAAAGCGACATTTCCGACGACGGCGCGGCGGGCGGCGACGGCAATGCGGACGAGGCGGAGGAGCGGCGGCTGTTCTATGTGGGCATCACGCGCGCGAAGGAGGAACTCATCCTCACGGCGGGCGGCAAGCCCTCTCCCTTCCTTTCAGGCCTGCCGCAGGATATTATAAAGGAAAAACCCGTGCAGAAGCAATACAAACAGCTGTCGATTTTTAACCGATGAGCCGCGCGCCGCAGCGGCAGCGGACAAAAAAGCGGCGTAACGCGTGCAGGCGCACCTACGTCGGGCGCGCCGATGAGCGGCGCATACGCCGGACAAAAAACATTCTTCGGAGGAAATTTTATGCTGCAAAAAGCACTGCGATTCATCCGCGAACACGGATACAACGTGTATTCCGTATGCGAATGGAAGGACGGGAACGAGCAGAAAGAGGAGCTGCAGCCCGCCAACCATGCGAACAACTGCTATTCCCTCTCCAAGAGCTTCACTTCCGCCGCCATCGGCATGCTCGAATTTGCGGGTAAGCTCTCCCGCGGCGATAAAATCGGGCAATACATCGGCGATTTATTCCCCGCCGGAAACGCCGACAAGCTGCAAAAAGTGACGGTGCGCGACCTTCTATCGCACGCGGTGGGGTTTGCCGAGGGAGTTCTGTTCGAGGGCGACCGCTATACCCACGGCACGGACGACTGGGCGGAGTTTTCCCTCTCTCAACCCATGCCCTATGCGGCGGGCGAGAAGAGCGTGTATTCCAACGCGACCTATTACCTCCTGTCGCGCATCGCGGAAAAGGCGGCGGGAGAAACGCTGTTCGAGTACCTGCACAAAAACCTTCTGCGCCCGCTCGGATTCCGCGACTATGCCGCAAACGCCTGCCCGCTGGGGCATACCTTCGGCGCTTCGGGGATGTTTTTCGCCTGCGAAGACCTCGTGAAATTCGGGCGGCTCTTTCTCGGCGGCGGCGTTTACGGGGGAAAGCGGTACATCTCCGAGGCGTATATACGCGAGGCGGCCTCTCCCCTGCTGCCGAACGGAAACCGCCTTTACGGTCTTGGATTCTGGAAAAACAGCGCGGACGACGGCTATTATTACGGCGACGGCGCGCACGGTCAGCTCATCCTCGTCTGCCCCGCAAAGAACGCGGTGCTGGCAATGCAGAGTTACGACAACACCATCGATATGCGCGGACTGACCGCATACCTCGCCGGGTAGGCGCAATGCCCGCGGGCGGCGGGGAGACGGAACAGCGGGCGCCGCGCAAGCGGATATATTTGGTTGCCAATGTCCTTTCGGCGTGGTAAAATAGAGAAAAACGGAATGGAAAATTCCCGACCCGAATATCCTACTAGAGGCGAAGGAATGTACAACATTTTTTAAGAACGTATGCAAGGAGAGCAGAGCATGGCCGATACGGAGCGACCGGACGAAGAAATGCCCGCCGCAGGCGGAGCGGAAAACCCGAACGAAAAAAAGCCCGCCGAAAACGCGGCGGGTGCAAAAAACGAGGCGACGGTCATCGAAATCAGGGACGGAGCGCCGAGCGAAAAGGCGGACGGCGGCAGGGCGAAATCCACAGCGGACGGCGCGGCGGACAAAGGCGCCGACGTAAGCGAGGATGACCTGCGCTACCGAAGCGGCGGGCAGGTGGCAAAGAGCGGACTGCTCGGCGCATTCATCGGTCTTGCGATCATCGTGCCCGGCGTGAGCGGCTCGGCGGTCGCCATCATCTTCCGCCTGTACGAAAAGCTGCTGTATGCGCTGGGGAACTTCTTCCGCAAATTCAAAAGGTGCGCCCTGTTTCTGCTGCCCGTCGCCGTCGGCGCCGCCGTCGGTCTGATTCTCGGCTTTTTCGGCGTGCGGGCGCTGCTCGGCGTTCTGCCGTTCGCGACGGTGGCGCTGTTCGCGGGGCTGATGCTCGGCGCATACCCCGCCGTCACCGACCAGCTCAAGGGCGAAAAGCTCACACCTTGGCGGGGCGCCCTCTTCGCGCTCGGACTGGCGCTGCCCGTCGCCCTATCGGCGGTATCCGTGTTTGCGGCGCCGGGCGCGGCGTCGCTGGAAAATCTGCAGGTGTGGCACTATCTCCTCTTCCTCCTGCTCGGCTGGCTGGTCGCACTCACGCAGCTCGTGCCGGGGCTTTCCGCCACGGCGCTTCTGATGACGGTCGGCTACTTTACTCCCCTGCTCGATTCGGTGAGCCTGACTTATTGGCAGAGCAACCCGCAGGTGTTCCTCGTTTACGCGTGCCTGATCGTCGGTTTTATTGCGGGACTTCTGACGATATCAAAACTCCTCTCCCGCCTCCTTGCGCGGCACAGAGCGCCCGCCTTTTACGCGGTGGCGGGGCTGTCGCTCGGCTCCGCCGTGACGATGTTCTTCAACCCCGAGATCATGGAAGTGTACCGCGGTTGGGCGGGCGGCGGCATGGGAGCCGACCTCGGCGTCGGCATCGCGCTGTTCGTCATCGGGATCGCCGCCGCCTTTCTCCTCGTGCGCTGCGAGCGCAGGCATGCGAGGTAAACGGCTGTGTGGATCGCGGCGGCAATCGGCTCGGCATTCTTTGCGGGCATCACGGCAATCCTCTCCAAATGCGGCGTGAAAACGCCAATTCGGACGTGGCGACCGCCGTGCGCACCTCGGTGGTGCTCGCCATGGCGTGGGGCATCGCCCTGCTGACGGGCGCGTGCGCGCAGCTGCCCGCCGTCAGCGCGCGGTCGTGGATCTTTCTCATTCTCTCGGGGCTGGCGACGGGCGCGTCGTGGGTGTGCTACTTTAAGGCGCTCTCCCTCGGCGAAGTACCCAAGGTGGCGGCGGTGGACAAGTCGAGCGCCGTCCTCTCCGTGCTGTTCGCCATCATCCTGTTCCCCGACGAGCGCAATCTCTGGTGGCTCAAACTCATCTTCCTCGCCGTCATCGCCGCCGGCACCTTCCTGATGACGGACATCCGCCGCGGAACGGGCGAAGGCAAGCCGCTGTGGCTGCTGTTCGCAATCCTCTCCGCCGTGTTCGCCGCGGCGACCTCGCTGCTTGCGAACGTCGGCATCGAAAACGTCGATTCCAACCTCGCCACCGCCATTCGCACAAGCGTCGTGCTCGTGCTCGCGTGGGGCATCGTCTTTTGCCGCGGGGAAGGGAAATTCGTCAAGGAACTCAAGGGAAAGGAGCTCGTCTTTCTCCTCCTTTCGGGCGTTGCGACGGGAGCCTCGTGGCTGTGCTACTATTACGCCATCCGGAACGGGCAGGTCAGCGTAGTCGTGCCCATCGACCGATTGAGCATCCTCGTCACCGTCCTCTTTTCGCTCGCCGTGTTCAGGGAAAAGCTGTCCGCCAAAGGTTGGATCGGTCTGGCTCTGCTGACGGCGGGTACGGTGTGCATGGCGGTATTTACCGGATAACGCCCTCTGCGGGCGCGGCGGCGAAATACGGGCAGACCGGTGCAGACGGCATTGCAAATACGGGATATTTTATGCAAAGAAGGGCGCGGCAGAA
>ERZ1106952.188-NODE-188-length-38472-cov-95.767134_pt1 | contig 38472 bp, 28 predicted proteins | sample MGYA00403677_ERZ1106952 | MGnify/ENA primary metagenome ERZ1106952 (study PRJEB35170, sample SAMEA104062415) | human gut metagenome | biome: human gut; feature: human-associated habitat; material: faeces | place: Denmark | collected 2012-05-14 ...
GCGCTTGCGCTGACAGTGCCGTTCTCCGTCTCTGCAACGGTGATCGAGTACTCTGCCGCGGGACTTTCCGCAACCACAAACGTCGCCGTGATCGTCACTTTTTCCGCGGGCATCGTAAACTTGTTGTTCTCGATGACGGTACCGTTATATCGGAGGCTCCCCTCTTCGAGAACATAATTTGCATCCGGCGTGACGGTCACGGTAATCTCCGTTCCTTCCGCCGCCTTGCTTGCGCTTGCGCTGACAGTGCCGTTCTCCGTCTCTGCAACGGTGATCGAGTACTCTGTCTTTCCCGAACCGTCGCTGCCGCACCCCGCCAGAAGGCCGAGGCCGAACAGAGCGACACAGAGAATCGCAAGCAACAAAATGACGCCATGCTTTTTCATCTCATCAACTCCTTTGATTTATTTTTTACACTGTCCGCGGTTTTTGAAGCCGCGGACAATATAATTCCGAAACCTGCTTTATACGGGATCCGCGATCGCGAACGTCTTTTCCGCTTCCGCAATCACTTTCCCGTCGATCTCCACATAGGCGCGCACCGTCACGCTCGTCCATTTGCTGTTGCGGCTGACGGTGATCTTTCCGTCTGAAGTGATCGTGATGCGCGAATCCCCGCCGTCGTCTACGATCTGATATTTCAGCGCCCCTTTCAATTCGGCCGTATCCGGCAATACGGAAACGAGAAGGTCATATTCCGTCGCTTTTACGAGCGTATCGCTTTCGATCCCGAAGGTTACGGCGGGATCGAGCAAAGAAATTTCCGCACTGTCCGAAAATTCTCCGCACGTGACGGTCACGACGCATACGCTCGCGTCCGTATCGTAAGGAAGATGCAGCACGCCGTCCGAAATCGTGCCGACGGACGCGGTGTAGACGAGTTCCCCCGCATCGACTGCGCCGGAAGGCGTTACGATCGCCGAAAGAGAAATATCCGACCCTTTATAAGCGGTTTCAGGGATACCCGTCAGGGCAATGCCGTTCATGTAATACGTTTTGACCGCCTCTTTCAGATAGGGCGCCCCTTCCCCCACGACCCAGGGTTCTCCGAAGGGAAAATCGAAAGATTCGAACGCTTCCTGCGATTCAAAGCACTGACCGGAAGTCTGCCCCTCTTCCGAACCGACCAATGTGCTCACGGGAGACGCACCCGCATCGGAGGCGACCGCATAACAGTTGATCAGTTCGCCCATATTGCGGCCTGCAAACGCCCCGACCATCTGTTCGCCGATCACGTCGCCGAGGACATATGCGTTTTCAATCGTCCCCTCGTTTCTGCCGACGAATCCGCCGGTGCAGTTGCCGATGCATTCAAAATCGCCCTTGACATAGCAATTTTCGATGGTACCGGTATTTACGCCCGCAAACAGGCCGGAATAGGAGCGTGCCGCGTTGTATTCGTCACTTTCCAGACCGAGATTGCGGATCACCGCGGAGGTGTCAATATATCCGAACAGACCCGCATTGAAAGCGGTCGTATCATTCACGTCGTCCCTGTAAATATGGAACCCCGTGATCTTATGGCCGTTTCCGTCGAACGTGCCCTTGAAGGCGTCGGCAAGCGCGGTGCCGTCCGTTACGTCGTGATAGACGCCGATCGGTTCCCAATACCCTTCTTCCGCATGCGCCTGACAATATGCCGACAAATCGATATCGCTCATCATGACATAATATCCGGAGAGCGCTTCCGCAGAATCGTTGATGGACGCAAGATCTTCCGCCGTGTTGATAAATTTCGTTGCCGCGATCACGGTGACGGAAACGGAATTTTTAGCCGTTACGATCTTTAACGCATGTTCGCCCGTCGTCCAGGAGGCGAACGCCTCTTTTTTCAGGCGGAGCATCCGGGTCGCGGCGTCGTATTCGTACAGACTTTCGTCGAGCAGAGAATTTCCTTCCTGCACACCCAGAACGCCTTGTCCTGCCACCGTCTCGTCGGATGCAAAGTCCAGTTTGAAGCCCACGTCGCAGGGCGATTCGAGGGATGTGTACTGCGTTGTCTCTTCAGCGGTGACAAAATTTTCCGTGCTCGCTTTGAAAGCGTGTTCGGCCGTCGCTCCGCGGGAGGATGCGACAACGGTAAACGCCGTGCCGTCCTCTACGGACGCGGCAAAAGACACCCTGCCCGTCGTACGGCCGATGGAGATGCCGGATACGGATTCTTTCAATTCGTACGTTACGGCGCTGCCCGTATCGCTGACTGCAGTGACCGTCTCGCCGTCCACTATATTGTCCGTCAGATTCGTGAACGTGAGAGTGGGCGTTTGAAAATCGCTTACCAGCGTCACTTTCGTTTCAGAAACGACTTTCCCGTCCTTTTTGGCGACGACAAGAATCTGCGTATAGGGCGCGGAATCGTCAAAGGTGATCACGCCCGTCTTTGCATCGATGGAAACGCCTTCGTATTCCCCTACGATCTCGTAAGTAACGCCGCCCCCGATGGAGACGGATTCTCCGCTTCTGATTTCGTATTCGGCCTTGAAACTGCCGGTCGTTTCATCCGCGCAGGCCGTAAACGCAGCAAACGCGCCGCACAGCATGGCAAAGACGAGAACGACAAGAATCAATTTCCTCTTCATTTTAATCCTCCTTGGAAAGCGTCAGCCCTTCAGGCCGCCCGCAACGGTATTTTCCATGATCTTCTTCTGGAAACATGCGTACAGTATAAAGATAGGCAGTACCGCCACGATCACGGCGGCAAAGATGCCGGGGTAATCCCCGCCCTGCCCTGACAGTTGGTTCTGCAGCCGCTGCAAGCCGACGGCAAGCGTCTTTTGCGAGGGCATAAACAGGAAAGGCGTCGAATAGTCGTTCCACACGTTGATCGCCTGCAATACCGCGACCGCAATGATCGGCCCCGCCGCGATGGGCAGCATAATGCGGAAAAGAATTTGCGCGCGGTTCGCCCCGTCCAGTTGCGCGGCCTCGGCATATGACCAACTGATGCTTTCAAACGAAGAATGCATCAGGATAAAGTTGAAACCGAAACATCCGGAATACAGGAACAGCACGCCGATCATCGAATCGGAAAGATTGAACATTTCCATCATCTGTACCTGCGCGGGAAGCGTTCCCACGATGGGGATGATCATCGTAAAGATCGCAACGCCCATGACGATCTTGCGCCCGGGGAATTTATATTTTGCGACACAGTACGCCGTGATCGTGGAAAAGAACACGTTCACGAAAGTACCCAGCAGCGTGAGGACCACGCTGGTGAAAAACATTTCGTAGACGGTCTCTCCCTGTATTTCGTATCGGAGAATATTGATATAGTTGCCGAACGTCAGTTCAGAGGGCAATCCGAAAATATTGCCGGACAAAAATTCGCCCTTCGGTTTGACCGAATTGAACAGCATCCATAAAAACGGCATCAGAAGTGACACTGCATAGATGACAAATATCGCAAATACGATGTATTTGATGACATAATACATGCTGAATTGCACGCGCTTTTTCCGCTTTCCGGAAAAATCTTGCTGCGGACCCGCGCCCGCCTTTTTCGTAAATATCGAGATCATACGCCACCTCTCAATAATCGACGTCTCTGAAACATCTGCTCATCAGATTTCTGACCAGCATGACGATGGGCGCCCAGACGATGGTGAAGAGCAGGCCCTTCGCCGCCGCTTCGCAGTACTGCACGGGATTGTAAGAAGAAGTCGACACGAAAATAGACATCGCGATCGTGTAGGTACTCGCCTCTCCGTTCGTCATAAGATATGGCTGCAGATACAGCGTCAATACGTTCGTCATACCCAATACGACGAGCGTGATGATCGTCGGCCATACGAGCGGAACGGTGATTTTGATAAATTCCGTCGCATACCCCGCTCCATCGATCTCTGCGCTTTCGTAAATCTCCTTCGGGATCCGCCCGATCGCGCCGGACAAAAGCAGGACATAGTAACCGAGGCCCGCCCAAATACAATAAATATAAATCCAGATCTGCGAACTGGGCCAGGATTCAAAGATGCCCCCGCTCAGGCCGAATGCCGTGAACACTTTATACATATAGCCGTATGTGCTGTCGAACGGAAGTTTGAAAGCCAGCGTGAGCGCAACGATGGGAATGACGTTCGGAAGAAAGAAAATGACGCGGAACACGTTGGATAGCGGCATTTTTTTGGACAGGAAGTAAGAGAACAGCAGCGAGAGCGGGAGGCTGATAAAGATCGTAACAAACCCGTACCCGAAAGAATTGAGCAGTTCGACGCGGGTGCTGTTCAGCCAACTCACCCCCGTCTGGTTGACGGTGGAATGCAGAAGATCGTCGATCACCTTGGCAAACTGGAAAAAGCCGCACCATTCCCAATCGCCCCAGGCATAATAACGCTTGAATGCGAGGAGCACGCCGCCTATATTGACAAACGACCAGACGAGCACGAACTGGATGACCGGGTAAGCGAGGCAGATCGCACAGAAACGCCAGTCGCGCAATGTGTTTTTCGTCAATTTCTTTTTGTGCCTTTGCGGCGCCTGAAAATCACCTTCCGATTGCGTTTTGGTGATTTCCGTTGCGGATCCGGAAGCCATCTTTATACCCTCCTCATCGATACGTTATCGATATAGACCGTGTTGCCGTCGCCGTCGGTATACCATTCGAGCTGAATGCTCATACAGCCTACGGGTGCCGTCAGTTGAACGGTATACGTTTTCCATTCTTCTCCGGAAATCTGAACCGTTTCCGTTTTCAAAGTTCCCACGCTCGACCTGTAAAAGATATCCAGCGCGGCGGACGAATCAGAGGTTCCGCCTTTTGCTTCGAAAGTCAGTTCGTACGTAAAATTATCGTAGACGGTGTCGATGCTCTGCCCGAGGACGCCTCCGTCCTTGACCATCGCCCCGACGGAACCGTCTTTCCCCACCCCGGTCAGGATCGCGCATTCCTCTTCAACGGGCTTTGTAGAAGATGCGACCTGCCCGAGCGTCCAGCCGTTGGAACTTTTATTGAGCGCCGTTTCAAACGTGCCGTTAGAAATTTTGTTCGCCGCTTCGTACACGGTCGGTTCCGCAGGATATTCGCTCAGAGAAGCGACGGAGTTCGTTGCGGGCGTGAATTCATCGTAAGGCTGGTCAACAAACGGCGTATAGCGTACCCAATCGACTTCCATATAATCCTGCTCGAAATCGGCAGAACCTACGAATCCGGGATTGTTCGGGAACCAAACGCCTACCCAGAGGCGGGTCTGGGACGTAGGAATAAAATTGGTGGAAATCGCCGTCACGACGCCGTCCACATAATATACGACTTTGCCTTCTTCCGCTTCGGGATCGGAACTGTCGGTATACCAATCGAATCCGAAAGTATGCCACTCGCCGTCGGCGAGAGAATACAGGGTATCGGAGCCGAACGTATCCGTCAGGTTCACGTCGTGGGACAATGAATACTGTTCGGTGATATAATTGGTGTTGAGCACGTTGTTGAAGGACTGGTTGCCGGAATTTTTCCCGCCCGGAAGTTCGATATCGATCTCGTGGTTTTCCGGTCCGTCCTCCCCTTCAGAATCGTAGGCGTACACCCACATGGCGGTACACGCGCCCAAACGGGGAAGTGCTTTCATTTTGATCTCATACCGCCCGGGGCCTGTGAGAAAGTTGGAAATGATCGCGCCGCCCGTAAGCGAACCGTCGCGCACCGAGCCGACGCCCGAAACTTCGTTCGCCGTATAATAATTCCCTCTACCGGTAAAGACGAGCACGCCCTCGTCCGTATAGCCGACATTTTCCGGAATTACGCCGCCGTTTCCGCCGTTGCTTGAACCCCAAGCCTGTTTGCCGATATACCAAAGATCGCTGTCGACACCGCCGACGAAATCATCGAACACGGTATTTTCATAGTCCAACTGCGCACCAGATTCCAAAACGACGGATTCCCCTACCGCGGGCATGGCTGCGGCTGTATCCTCTCCTTTGCACCCGACGAGCAGAAGAGGAATCGCGGCCGACACCGCGATACATAGAGCGGATCTTAGAACATGCTTTTTAGATGACGGAAATTTCAACTGAAGTCTCCTCCCTTGTGTTTTTATATATTGTATCACAGCATTCCGCAAAAATCAATACATTTTTTTAATTTTATTAAATATTTTTTGATTTTTGTATTATTTTATACTTTTCACTATTTGAAAAAATAATTCTTAATTTTATAAAAAATTTGTGAATTTTTCCTTATTTTTGAAAAAATTAGAAAATATCCCGCCGTTTCACACGTTTTTTATGCGTTTTGCAATTCTTTCACGAAATTTATTTTAATAAAGTTAAAAAATATCTTGACACCTCCCTATAAAAGTGTTAGAATGTATCCATAATAAAAATAAAAGGGAGATTGCCAAATGAAAAAATTCAAACGTATCGCAACCCTTTGCACTGCCGCGGCCTGCACTGCCGCCCTCGCGCTCGGCCTTGCCGCCTGCGGAAACAATCAGGACGACGACAGACTTCAGATCGTGGTGCTCAGCGCCGGATACGGCGACGAATGGATCAGTGACATCGCCGAAAAGTATTCCGCCGACACGGGCGTCGAAGTCAAACTGACCCCGGAATACGACGCAAAAAGCATCATTTCTTCCCATATGGCTTCCAGAAACAATCCGGACGACCTTTATATCTGCACGGACACGGCCTGGAAAACGTACGCCGCACAGGGAAAATTCCTCGATCTTTCCGACCTTTTGGAAGAGGAAGTGGACGGAGTAAAAGTTTCCGAAAAGGTAAACGACGAATACGCCGACAGCATTTATTATACCGACCAGAACGGGACGCGCCACTGCTACCGCCTCCCCTGGACTTCGGGCGTGGGCGGCATCTATTATAATGCCGCAATGTTCGAAGCGAATCCGTCATGGAAAATCCCTACCACTTTTCAGGAATTGCTTGACCTTTGCGAAACGATCGTCAACGCAAGGGTCCCCGTGGAAGGCGACCGGACCGCAACCGTAAAACCTTTCGTGTTCACCGGACAAAACCAGGACTATTTCGATTACACGGTCTTTACCTGGTGGGCGCAACTTGCCGGCACGGATGCGATCGATCAATTCCTTCAGTATTCCGATGCCTCCTCTTTCGCAACAAAGAGCAGCGACGGCAGCGATCTTGACAACACGTATTCCAAACTGAAACAGGCGACCGAATACTGGTCTCAACTTATCACGGACGAATATTGCGTGGCAGACTGCATCGGTAAATCCAACCACGTTGCGCAGCAGAACTTCGTGAACGGCTATGCGGCCATGATGTTCAACGGAGACTGGCTGTACAACGAAATCCTCGGTTACCAGTCGAGCGGCGTCGGAACGGACAATTTTGAACTCGGAATCATGAATACCCCTACCGTGCCCGATGCTCAGTACACGAACGTCTCTTATACCGTCGGAGAAGATCAGTTTATCGCGATCCCCGCCTCTTCCAACATGAAAGAAGCCGCGAAAGATTTCATCAAATATATCATCAGCGACGACGGGATCTCCACTTTCCTGAACAAGGCACACGGCATCCTTGCCTATAAGTCTTCGACGGAAATCCAGACGGATGACACGTTTATGCAAAGCCTGCTCAACTTCCGCTCCACTTATTCGGATACGTTTACCAATTTTTCCGACAATCTGATGTACCTGAGCAACGTGATCGATATTTGGGCTATCGGCTCTCTTCGCCCTTACAACGCGATCTATCAGGAAACACAGACGGTGGACGAAGCATTTGACAGCATTCAGTCCACGACCGCCCAGAACTGGACAAGATGGGAGGAAAGCGTAGGACTCTGATCCATGACAAACAAAAAAAGCGCTTGAACATTTCACTGTTCAAGCGCTTTTTTCTGTGGGTTTAGTGAATAAAAATACTGCCGCAAACCGAGCAGAAGGGTTGCAGATTGCGTTCTTTCAAACGCGAGGGCGAGGGAGTTTACTAAAACGTAAATGACCGAAGCCCAAGACGTGAAGAAAGGGCGCAAGATGCGCCCTTATCCTCGGTTTGGCGCAGAGAGAGGGATTTGAACCCTCGGTACCCTTGCGAGGTACACACGATTTCCAGTCGTGCTCCTTAGGCCGCTCAGACATCTCTGCAAAAAAACCTATACAATAATACAATAAATTGCAAAAAAAGGCAAGCGATTTCGGTTATATAGAAAAAATTTTTACCGCGAGGCGCTTAAAATGCCCGTTCTGCGGAAAAACGGGCATGTGCAAAAAGAGTTTGGAAGATAAAGACGAAGGATAAAAAATCTCCTCCCCGTCTTCATCGATCAAAAAGCGAGCGACAGAAAAAACTGTGCTTGCTTTTATATATTAAGGGGCTGCCTGCCGATGAAAACCGAGGGAGGAATAATTTCCTCCCCCGGTCCGTTTCAGTTGAAGCAGATCATGCAGATACATTCATTGCAACAGCACTGCGCGCAGCGGCATGAGCCGCAACAGCAACAAGGACAACAGCGGCAACATCTTTTAACATAACAATAAGGAATAAAATGCGGTTTTTCGTTGATGACCGTCGTTACGGGATTGCTGAAAAATTCATTCCCCGAACCGTCCGTGATGCGGGAAACATTGACGATCGTCCTCATTTTACAATACCCTCACGTCAAATTCGACAACGGTGCTTTCACCCGCCGCAAGATCGCTTAAAGGGAACCCTGCCGCAGGATTATACGCGGCATAAGGCGTACCGTCTATCTTTAAGCTGCCGGCAACAAATGCGCTGCCTGCGGGGATCTGGTCGGTAAATACGAGGTTGGTCTTATTGAGCGTGCCCGTATTGGTAACCGTGGTGGTATAATGCAGGATCTCCCCTGCCGTCGCATACGACTTGTCGACTTTTTTCTCTACGGTCATTCTCGCCGAGATCAATACGATATTGACTTCGTTCGTCGGTTCGGTATACGTGACGGGGCCTCCGGAAGGATCGTCTACCGTATAGGTGACGCTGCCGTTGTTCGTGACGGAATTCTGCGTTTTCGGATTATTGGACAAAATGGTATATTGCACCGTAGCGCTCCCGCCGGAAGGGATATCGTCGAGCGCAAATCCCGCTTCGGGATCATACGCGGGACGGGAAACCCCGTTTACGAGCACGCTGCCCGCAACATACGTTGCGCCGGCGGACATAATGTCTTTGAAAAACAAAGCCGTAAGGGCGGTCTGCGAGTTGTTGTTGACCTGTACCGTCTGTTTGGCCGTTTCGCCCTCGTTCAGGAAAGTGTGATCGGAAGACTTGATCCTCTCTACCGAATAGGTCAGAACTTCCGTCTGGACGATATTGCTGTCCTGCTCGCCGCTCACCGTGGATTGGTCGGGCAAAATATAATCGAATGTTATGTTGGATTGGTTATAGATGATCATTTTTATTTTCTCCTTTAGTTGATGATGACGCGGAAGGTCACCGCTATGCTCTGCCCCGGCGTGAGACTGCCGAGCGGAAATCCTGCCGAGGGATCGTATGCGGGATATGAGACCCCTCCCACCGTCACCGACCCGACGATAAACGACGTCTGGGCGGGGATCGGATCGGTAAAATCGAGCGAAGTTACGGGCAGGTTGCCGTTGTTGGAAATCACGGAAGTATACAGCAATTCCTCGCCACGAACGGCAAAAGACTTATCGACCGTCTTTACGTTTGCGATGCGGATATCGTAAATAAAGACGGCGACCGCATTCGAATCGGACGAACTGTTTACCGGATACCCGGGAAACGGTTCGAACACGTAATCGGCGCGCGCGATGTTGAATACGGGATTGACGGGAGGCAGAGACGCCGCAGAGGCGCTGAACGCCACTTCTGCCGTCGCGCCCGCTTCCAGCGGACCGAAGGTCACGGGCAGCGCGCCCGCATACGGCACGCCGTCGACGGTGACGGATCCCGCCGTAAGTTGCAGCCCGTTCGGCAGCAGGTCGTTGATCGTTACCGTCTGCGCGCGCAGGTTCCCCGTATTGGTGATTTTCAGAGTATAGCGGATCTGCTCGCCGATCGCGGCGACCGTTTTGTCGGCACCCTTTTCCACTTCGAGGCGGGCGCCCTTGCTGTCGATCTGCAGGGCAAGGCAATTCGGCACGTACAGATCGCCGTCCGTCGTAAAACGCATGGCCGCGGTCGTCATGCCCGCGCTCAAAAGAGCGGAAACGTCGACGGCGGTGATGTCCCATCCCTGGCGGCAGGCGGAAGTATTCGTACCCGCCGCGGCGTTTGCGTTGCGGGTGCCGAACGTACCGCTCGTATCGAGCGAGCCGTTTTCGCCGTTGATCTGCGAGGCGAAGAAATTCCCTACGGGGTTATTGGGCCCCGAAACCGCCGTCAGATCCGCTACGGTCTCTCCGAACAGCATCCGGTCGCCCGTGAGCACCGCGTCGCCCTCCTGCGAGGAGATGAACAGTTTGCCCGTGATGGGCTGTGCGTCCGGCGTGATAAAGCCCGTCAGCGAAATATCCGTACTGCCCGTAGAAGGCGATACGACGGTGCCGCCGCCCCACAGCGTCAGATCGCGCAGGGGCAAAGATTCGTTTTCGTAAACGACGGCGAGCGTCCAGCCGGCGTGGTTGGTCTCTGACGTGCGCGAGTCGATCGCCTCGATCAGAGCGGGTACCTTGCCCGTCGTATAAACGCCGTTTTGCGCGCTCTTCACGATCGAAGTGACGTTTGCGCTTCGGACATAGAACCCGACGGTCTGCCCGTTGTTGGTGATATTGAAATTCTGCTTCGTCTGGTTGTCCGGAACGATCGCGTTGGTCCCGAGCGGCGTGACGAAATCGACCGCGTTATCCAAAATCGAGGAGATATTGTTCACGCTTGAACGGAACAGCCCGCCCCAAACAAGTTCGGCGTACAAAACCGTGCTTCCGGCAGGCAGGCTCAGTTGCGCGGACGAACTGTTTTTCGTGTAATCGAGCGTCGTACCCGCGGGAAAACCGTTTACCTGCAGCGAAGTATCGGTACTGGTAAACGCGCCGATCGAACCGAGCACGCCGGGTGCGTTTGCGTTGGGCGCTTTGCTCAGCCCGAGCGTATTGCCGATAAATACGATACCGCCGTTTTTTATATTGGAATATCGTTGTATGATAGGCATAGAATTACCTCATAAAAAAATTACATAACAATGCCGCCCCTGTTCGGAACGCTATCGTTATGTAATCGGAAAAAAGAAATATTCGGTTACTATCATACTATGCGCCCGACGCCGTCCGTGTCCGCAAAAACGCGCCTTTTCCAAAAAAACGCGTGCGCCGCCCCTTTTGCCGTATGCGGAAGATTTATTTTTTCTCTTTCGGACGAACACCCTTGAAAAATTTCGCGCATTCTGATATAATGATAAATATAAAAATCGTAAAGAACAACGGCGGGTATGTTAGAAAAAATTTTCGGCAAAAAGACAACGGGAATCATCTATCTGATCTGCACGGGCCTGCTCGTGCTGCTGTTGGCCGCGTTTATTCTGAGTTACCTGATCACGAAAAATATTTCCGTATATGCACTGATCAACTACGCCGTCTTTATCCTGTTTTCCATTGCGATCATCACCCTGCCCGTGATCGTACAGAAAAAATTCAAACTCTTTATCCCGCCCTTTCTTCAGGCCGGACTGTGCGTGTATGCGGTGCTGTACCTTTTGGACAACCTGATCCGGACGGGAAACACGGGCACGGCGGTCGAAACGCACCGCAACGTCGCGATCGTTACTTTTCTTCCCGCGGTGGGCGGATTTTTTATCGCGGCGGTCGCGTTTTCTCTCGTGTATACCCTGTCTTACCGCCGCGCGGTCAAAAAGGACAAAAAGATCTCTGCATGGGCCGTCTCTTTATTGACTTTTTTGTTTGCGAGCATTGCCGTCGTACTTTTGAACGGTCCGTCTTTCTTCCTTTCCCTTACCCCGCCGACGGACGAAACCGTGGGATCGAAAGAACTTTTATACCATACGGCGGGATACCAGCACGGCGTGATCGCTTTCTGCATCGTCGGCTGGATCACGGTGCGCTCGCGCAATGCGGACAAGTACAGGATACGCAGTTTTAAAGACCCGGAACACGCGAAATCGGAAGCGCTGTCAAAGGGCAACAAGACCCTTTACACGGTCATCGAAAACATTGATAAAGACACGACCGACTATAAAAAGATTTTCAGGAAGGCGAAAACAAAATTTTTGTTCGTCCGCATCCTCTATCTGATATTTTATGCCGTCTATCTGGTTTTCACGGGAATTTCCTTCTATAAAACGGGCGGGATCGGCTATGCGGTCATCGGGTGCCTGTGCATCGGTTTTATCCTGACGGCCGCCGTCTATATTTACGAATACGATCTGTTCCGCAAAGACGCGCTCAACCAAAGGCTGCGGAAACTGAAGATCGCCAGGACGGCCGTACGCATCTATTCTCTGATGCTGATGTTCGGAGCGATGTTCGTGGCCGATTATCACTACGATCCCCTCGCCGCGCTCGTTTCCATCGGCATGGCCGTTTTCAACCTGTGCGTATTGTTCTATAATCTTTTCGGAAAACCCCGCCATTATCCGTCGTCCAAGAGTGCGGAAAATACGGAGGGCGCGGCGGAAACGGACGACAAACTATCGGGAGCAGCAAAATGAGCGACATCATCAATCAGAAAAAAAATTTCACACTGCAGGTGGGGAATCCCAAAGATTTTGACATGCTTTACAAGGTGAGCAAGGCGCTCGCCAACCCCGAACGCATCAAAATACTCGATTGCCTGATCGGAAAGCCGAAATATCTTTCGGACATTTCCAGGGAACTGGATATCCCCGTTTCGAGCGTGGCGCGGCACATAGACGCGCTTGCCGAGGCGCAGTTGATCTTCGTAAATTATCAGCCGGGACCGAAGGGACATATGAAATTCTGCTCGCAGGCCGCAGTGAGTTATACCGTGCAACTATCCAAAGAGGATGCTGCCGAAGATACGGAAAAGGAATACTCCGTCGAAATGCCCATCGGCATGTTCACGCAGTGCGATATTACTCCGCCCTGCGGCATGACGGGCGAAGACGACGGCATCGAATATTTCGACGAACCCAAGTTTTTTTTCAGCCCCGAACGGCTGAAAGCCGAATGCCTGTGGTTCGACAGCGGCTTTATCACCTATTCGTTTCCTACCACGCCCCTGCTGCATCACCCCTGCTCGGAGATCTCGTTTTCCTTCGAGGTCTGTTCGGAGACCTCTTATTACAACAACGTTTGGCCGAGCGATATAACCGTTTTTATCAACGGGATCGAGATCGCGACCTTCACCTCTCCCGGAGATTTCGGAGGGAGACGGGGCAAATATACGCCCGAGCGCTGGCCGCTGACGAGCACGCAGTTCGGATTTTTGAAAAAGATCTGCGTGAACGGAACGGGCGTTTATACCGACAACCTTCTGAGCGACAAAAAGATCACTTTCGACATGCTCGGACTGTATGACCGCCCCTCCGTCGAATTCAAGATCGGGGTCAAACCGGACGCCGTGCACCGCGGAGGCATCAATCTGTTCGGCAAACACTTCGGCGATTACCCGCAATCCATCGTCATGACCGTCAGATGACTCCCTTGCAGGCGGAAACTTTGAAAAATATGCAGAAAAAGGCCCGAGAGCGCATGTGCCGCTCTCGGGCCTTACAAAACTTTTCTCATTTGTTTTGCTTTTCGATCGCCGCAGGCATTTCGTTTGCCGCGCGGATACGTTCCATCACCTTTTCGGAAAATTTCGGCTGTCTGTCGTACGTGAAAAATCCGTTCGCTTCCTGCTCGATATCGTAAAGTTGCGTGTAGCAGACGCCGCACAACTGTTCGTACCCGTACAGAAGTTCGATCGTCTTTACATAATTGTCTGCAAACGCTTCTTCGCCGTTCGCCGTGAGATAGCCCCACGCATTGCCCCCTTCTTCTTTGCCCGAATTCAGCCGGATCCCGCCGAATTCGCTCAGATGCAGCGGCTCGCCGCCGTAGGAGATGCCCTCCCCTTCGCGATACATATTGAGAAAATCGGGTTTTCCCGCGATCGCGTTTTCCATGCGCTTTTTCAGAACGTCGAACTCTTCATAGCAATGAAAATCCGCGATATCCGTCCTCGAGCAATGGAATCCGCCGCTCACGTCGACGCACGGGCGGGTCTTGTCCAGTATTTTTGTTATATCGTAGACCGCTTCCACAAAGCGCACGTCGCGGGGCTTCGTCTCGTCGTCGAGATCGTTCCACGTCTCGTTCAGCGGGCACCATACGACGATGCTCGGATGATTGTAATCGCGTTCGACTGCCTCGCGCCACTCGCCGATAAAGTTGCCCAGACCGTCGAGATCGTAATATTCCATGCCCCAACTTGCATATTCGCCCCAAACCATGAAGCCCATGCGGTCGCAAAGGCAGAGGTATTTCGGGTCGAAAAGTTTTTGGTGCAGCCTTGCCCCGTTAAAGCCGAGCCCGACGGCGCGGCGGATGTCCTGTTCGAACACCGCTTCCGACGAGGGCGTGTATACGCCGTCCGGATAATATCCCTGATCGAGCACGAGCCGCTGAAAGACGGACTTCCCGTTCAGCAGGAATTTATACCCGTCGAAACGCACGTCGCGGAGCCCGAAATAGGTATAGACCGTATCTTCCCCGAATCTGAGTTCGACGTCGTAAAGCCTGCCGCAGCCGACTTCCCACAAATGTTTTTCGGAAAGATCGACGGTGAATTCCCCTTTATGTACGAATTTTCCCGCGGTACGGCCGACCTCTTTCCCCTCATAAAAGACGACGGCGGAAAACTCCTCTTCTCCCACGGCGCCGACTTCCATACGCACGCGGCAGCCCGCGACGTCGGGAACAAAGCGCACGTATTGCATGAAGTGCGCGGGCGTGCCCTCCAAATATACGCTCTGCCAGATACCCGTCGCGCGCGTATAAAAACAGCCGAACGATTCGCGCTTTTGCGACTGTTTGCCGGTCGGCACATTCTTTTTGACCGCGGCGGTCACCTCCACTTCCAGAAGGTTTTCGCCCTCGCGAAGCAGGGGCGCAACATCGAAGGAAAAGGGAGTGTATCCCCCCGAATGGGAACCCGCGAGCGAACCGTTCACGTAAACTTCCGCCCTGTGATCCACCGCGCCGAAATGCAGCGCGATCCTGTCCCCCTTCACTTCTTCGGGTACCGTGAATTTTTTACGGTATCGGCAACGGCCGATAAAGTCGGTATGGCCGATGCCGGACAGCGCCGACTCGGGGCAATACGGCACGCGGATCTTCTGCCACGCCCCTCCGTCAATGGAGATCTCCCACTCGCCGTCCATCAAATAAATATTTTTCCGCGAAAACATGGGATTCGGATGTTTTTGTTGATGAACTTTATTTTCTTTCATTTCTGTTTACCTGCCCTTTTTCCCTCTGCGGGGCCCCGCCTTTTTGAGCGCCGCTTCGGTATGACATTAGTATAATATACCGCGATCCTTTCTGTCAACCGGCAGATGTATTCCGATTTTTAACGGTTTCAAAAGAGCATTTTTCCATTTTTCGGAAACAATTTCAAAAACGTATAAATCCGGCAAAATTTTCCGCTTTCAATTTACAAACGGAAAAAAGAGTTATATAATAAAGGCATGTACATAGCAGACTTACATATCCATTCGAAATACTCAAGAGCAACGAGCCGCAACGGGGATATCCCCAACCTGGACCTGTGGGCGCGGCGCAAGGGCATCGCGCTCGTGGGAACGGGCGATTTTACGCACCCGAAATGGCGGGAGGAACTGGCCGAAACGCTGGAACCCGCCGAAGAGGGGCTCTACCGCGTGAAAGCGGAAAAGAGACTTTCCGATATTGCCGAATTTTCCACACAGACAAGATTCGTGGTGTCGGGAGAGATCAGTTGCATTTATAAACAGGACGGCAAGGTCAGAAAGGTGCACAACGTGATCCTGCTTCCCTCTCTGGACGCGGCGGAAAGGCTTTCGCTGAAACTGGAGGAGATCGGGAACATCCGTTCGGACGGGCGGCCCATCCTCGGCATTTCGTCCAAGGACCTTCTCTCTGTCACGCTGGAATCGTGCCCCGAGGCCGTATTCATCCCCGCGCACATCTGGACGCCGCACTTTTCCCTGTTCGGCGCCTTTTCCGGATTCGACAGCCTCGAGGAATGTTTCGGTGACCTGTCGCCGCATATCCGTGCGCTGGAAACGGGGCTGTCTTCCGACCCCGTCATGAACAGGCGCGTTCCGCAACTCGACCGATACGTGATGGTATCCAACTCGGACGCGCACTCCCCCGCCAAACTGGGAAGGGAGAGCAATCTTATCGACGCGCCCCTATCCTATTCCGCGCTCAAACACGCGCTCGATACGGGGGAAGGATTTGCGGGAACCGTCGAATTTTTCCCCGAAGAGGGAAAATATCATCTGGACGGACACAGGGCATGCCATCTTCGGCTCACCCCGGAAGAAACGAGAAAATACGGCGGAAAATGCCCCGTTTGCGGCAAAAAGATCACCGTCGGCGTGCTCAACAGACTGGAACAACTTGCCGACAGAGAAGAGGGCTTTCTGCCCGAGGGAAGCAAACCGTTCGAACACCTGATGCCGCTGCCCGAGGTGATCGCAGCCTCGCTCGGCATTTCGGAAACGGGGAACAAGACGGAACAGACGTATCTGAAAATGCTCCGTTCGCTCGGTTCGGAAGCGCAGATCCTGCGGGAGATTGACTGTTCGGACATCGAAAAGGCGTGCGGAGAGCGCATCGCGGAAGGGATACGCCGCCTGCGGGAAGGGAAAGTCATCAAGACGGCGGGCTATGACGGGGAATATGGAAAGATCGCCCTCTTTACCCCCGAAGAACTGCGCAATGCGAGCGGGCAACTTTCCTTTCTCGACCAATTTGTCGCCGCGGCGCGGGCGGAACGGGAAGAAACGATCACGGAAAGAAAGGCGGAGACGGACGCCGGCGAAAACAGAGCGGCCGCGCAGGCAAACCAGACGGCGCGGACGGCCAACGCCGCGCAGGAAGAGGCCGCGGCCAGCCGCGTGCGCGTGACTGCGGTCATTGCGGGGCCCGGAACGGGAAAGACGTTTACTTTGACGGAACGCATCGCGCGGCTTGTGGAAAGCGGCGTGAAGCCGAACGAGATCACGGCGGTCACGTTCACCGTGCGGGCGGCGCAGGAAATGCGGGCAAGGCTTGCAAAGCGGCTGAAACGGGGCGCGGATAAAATTACCGTGGGGACCTTTCATTCCATCTGCTACGACGCGCTGAAAGGAAAATTCGCCCTCGCGGACAGGGCTTTCGCTTTGAAAACGGCTGCCGCTATCATTGCGGAACGGGGCATAAAACTGACGCCGCAAAGATTCTTGTCCAACGTGTCTGCGGTAAAAAACGGCAAAGACGCGGATTGCGGCGGCGCGTTCGACGAATACTGCCATAGGCTGAAAGAGCAAAATCTGCTCGACTTTGACGATCTGATCAGACAGGCGATCGAAGAAAAGGTGTCGGGAAAAAATTTCCGCTATCTGCACGTGGACGAATTTCAGGATATCAACCCCGCGCAGTACCAACTGATACGGCAATGGATGGGAGAGGACGGCACGCTGTTCGCCATAGGCGACCCCGACCAGGCGATCTATTCTTTCCGCGGCTCCGCGGCGGCGTGCTTCGACAGACTGAAGCGCGATTACCCGGATGCCGCCGTCATCCGTTTGACGGAAAATTACCGCTCCACGCCCGAAATACTGGAATGCGCGCTTTCCGCAATCGCGCGAAACGGCGGCGCGCGGACGCTGGAAGCGCGGCGCGGTCACGGGGATAAAGTGCGGCTGGTGCACTGCCCTTCCGACCTTTCCGAAGGCATTTTTATCGCAAAGGAAATCGCGCGCATGACGGGCGGACTGGACATGCTGGGAAAGGGCCGGGAAGAAAAACTGAGATCTTTCGGCGAAATCGCCGTGCTTGCCCGCACGCACAGACAGTTGGAAAGCATCGAAAACTGTCTGCGGCGGGACGATATCCCCTGCATTTCTTCGGACAGGACGGATTTTCTCGAATCCCCTGCCGTGAGCGGAACTCTGGCGTTTTTTGCAGCGATCGCGGGAACGGACGCCGCCGCGGAGGAACGCGCCTTAGAATTTTTGGGCGGACGGGAAAATTTTGAGCGGGCGAAGGAAAAATTTTTACCTCTGTGTAAAGGAAGGCCGAGAAAGATCCTTTCCGAATGGCGGGATGCCATGCACGTTACGGACCGCGCGTTCGGTGATCTGATCGACGCGGCGCATTACGCGGACATGCGGGAATTCCTTGAAGCGATGCGCCTGGGCGGCGAGGGAGACGTGCTCGTTTCGGACGGTGCGGCCGAAAAGGGCGGCGCGGTGCGGCTTGCCACCCTGCACGGCGCGAAGGGACTGGAATTTCCCGTCGTTTTCCTGTGCGGACTGAACGAAAAAGTACTGCCCCTTGCCATGAAAGATACGGACGAGGCGGAGGAACGGAGGCTCTTTTACGTAGGCATCACGCGCGCCGAAGAAGAACTGATCCTGACGGCGGGAAAGGAGCCTTCACCCTTCCTTGCGGAACTAAGCGGCGATCTTGCAAGAGAAGAGGCGAGACCGAAACCGGCTTATCAGCAACTTTCCATGTTCTGAGCGGATAAAAGGCAGGGCAAACGCCCTGCCTTTTTTTGTGCGCCGAAAGAAGATGCGGCAAAACGACATAAAATAGGCGCCCCGAAAGTTCGGCACGCTTTCGGGGCGACGGCAAAAAATTAATTTATTCGAACTGTGCGCCGTAAATTTCCGCATAAAATCCGCCCAGGCGCAGAAGTTCTTCGTGTCTGCCCCGCTCGACGATGTCGCCGTCTTTGACGACCAAAATAAGATCGGCATTCCGCACGGTGGAGAGCCTGTGCGCGATCACGAAACTCGTTTTGCCGCGCATGAGTTTTGCCATCGCGTCGCGGATGAGCAGTTCGGTGCGCGTGTCGACGTTGCTCGTCGCCTCGTCCAGAATGAGAAGATGCGCGTGCGAAAGCATGGAGCGCGCGATGGTGAGCAGTTGGCGCTGCCCTTTGGATAAACTTACGCCCCCGTCCGTGAGCAGCGTATCGTACTTTTCCGGCAGGCGCTCGATATATTCGCTCATGTGCGCCGCCTCGGCCGCCGCCCTGACCTCTTCGAGCGTGGCCCCCTCTCTGCCGTAAGCGATGTTTTCAAACACGCTCCCTTCAAACAGCCACGTATCCTGCAGGACCATCGTGAAGGCGTCGCGCAGGCTCGCGCGCGTATAAGAGCGGATATCCCGCCCGTCGATCAGGATGCGCCCGCCCTGCGGGTCGTAAAAACGCATCAGAAGATTGACAAGCGTCGTCTTGCCCGCGCCCGTGGGACCGACGATCGCGATCGTCTGCCCCGCTTCTGCACGAAAGGAAAGGTCCTTGATGACGGGCACGCCGTCGAGATAGCCGAAACGCACGTGCTCGAACTCGACGCATCCTTCGGGATCTTCGAGCGGACGGGCGTCGGGCGCGTCGGGAGCCTCGGAATCTTCGTCCAAAAGGCGGAACACGCGCTCCGCCGCGGCGAGCGCCGACTGGATCTCGCCCATGATGTTGGCAAATTCGTTGATCGGCCCGGAAAATTTGCGCGAATAGAGCAGAAACGAATTGATGTTGCCCAGCGAGATCTTGTTTACCAGATACAGCAGGCACCCCGCCGTGCTGATGAGCACCGTGCCCAGATTGTTGACAAAGTTGACAGAAGGGCCGATCATGCTGCCGTAATAATCCGCCTCGTAATAGGCGTCGACGGCGTCTTTGTTCCTGACAGAAAATTTTTCGTACATTTCCCGTTCCCTGCCGTAAGCGCGGATGGTTTTCAGGCCGGAAAGCATCTCTTCGGAATAGCCGTTGAGTTGCGCAAGTTTTGCCGAACGTTTGCGGAACAGCGGACGGACGGAACGGCTGCGCTTGATCGTGATATACACGGAAATGGGAACGGTGACCGCAAAGACTGCCAAAAGGAGCGGAGAGGCGGCCACCATGCCGACAAACGCGCCGATGACGGTGATCACACCCGTGGCCGCCTGCAAAATATCGTTTGAGAGTGAGGCGTTGACCGTATCGATATCGTAGGAGATGCGGTTGATGAGGTCGCCCGCCTGCACGCGGTCGAGATACCCGACGGGCAGGGACAGGATCTTGTCGAACACGTCCTGCCGCATGCTGCGCACGATGTTGCGGCTGAGGCGGATCATTAGCACGGAAAGCACATAGGAAAATACGGAAGATACGATATAAAACGCCGCCATCCACGCGCAGAGCACGATCACCCGCGCAAGATCGACGCCCGCTTTCGGGTCGATCGCGTTGATCGCCTCGCCCGAAAGCCACGGGCCGAGAAGGGCGAAAAGATTGCTTGCGAGCATGAGGAAAAACGCCGCCGCGACGCTCCCTTTATAGCGCAGAAAATATTTGCCCAGCCTGAGGACGGCCGCTTTTCTGCTCCGTTTTTTCTCCCCCGCGGGGGACATGGGTTCATTCGGCATCGCACGCCTCCTCTCCCGTCTGAGAACGGTAAATTTTGCGGTATACGGGGGATCTTTGCATCAGTTCCGCATCGGTGCCGAACCCGACGGCCTCTCCGTTTTCGAGGACGAGAATGCGGTCGGCAAAGCGGACGGAACTGATCCGCTGCGCGATCATGACGATCGTCGTATCCGGATAATTTTCGGAGAGCGCTTTCCGGAGAGCCGCGTCCGTCTTATAGTCGAGCGCACTGGAAGAATCGTCGAGAACGAGGATCTCGGGATCGGCCGCGAGAGCGCGCGCGATCAGAAGCCGCTGTTTCTGCCCGCCGCTGAAATTGGCGCCCTGTGCGGTCAGTTTGGTATCGTACCCCTCTTCCGATGCGGCGATGAAGCCGTCCGCCTTTGCAATCTTTGCGGCGCGTTCGATCGCCTCGTCCGTCAGGCCGCGCTCGAAATCGATGTTCTCGCGCACGCTTGCGGCCATGAGAAAATCGTTCTGAAACACGACGCCGAATTTTTCGCGCAGTTCCTTCACATCGTAATTTTTTACGTCCTTTCCATCCAGGCGCACGGCGCCTTCGTCCGCCTCGTAAAAGCGCAGAAGAAGGTTGACGAGCGTCGTTTTGCCGCTCCCCGTCGCGCCGATGACGCCCAGCGTCTGTCCCTTGCCGATCCCGAAAGAGATATTTTTCAGAACGGGCGCGCCGCCGTAGGAAAAGGTCACGTTTTCAAAGGAAAGATAGGGCGCGGACGCGTCGAACGGAAGCGCGTTTTTTGGCGGAAGGCCGGGCGTTTTCAATATTTCCCCGATGCGCCGCGCAGAGGCGCTGCCCTTGGAGACATTCACGAATATCCTGCTTACGGAAATGACGGCGTTCAGTATGATCGTAAAATAGGAAGTGAACGCGATGATCTCCCCCACCATCGCTTTCCCCGCCGCGACGCGGTATGCGCCGACGAGGATCACCGCCGTCATGCCGAGATTGAGAAACATATTCATGACGGGATTGGTGATGCCCATCGTGATCCCCGCTTTCGTCTCGCGGGCGACGACCGTCTCGTTGATCCCCTCGAAAGAACGGCTTTCGTATTCCGTTTTGGACAGCGCCTTGATGACGCGCGCGCCCGAATAATCGTCGCGCACTTTGCGGACCATGCCGTCCACCGCTTTTTGCAGAGAGGTATACAGCACGATCCCCTTTTTCGATACGATGAGCACGACCGCCGCGAGAACGGGCACGACCGCCAAAAGGACGAGCGCGAGAACGGGCTCTACCGTGAAGGTCATGACGACGCCACCGATCAGCAGAATGGGCGCGCGCACGCCCAGCCGCTGGATCATGCCGATCATGTTATGTACATTGTACGTGTCCGACGAGAGGCGGGATACGAGGGAGGGCACGGTCACTTCGTCCGTTTTACGGGCGGAAAGGGATAACGTCTTTTCAAACAGATCGTTGCGTACCCGTTCCGTAACGTCGCGCGCGACCTTAGACGCCATACGGTTGGCAACAATGTTGCCCGCCAGCGCGACCACGGCGAACGCCAGCATGACGACGCCCCACAGCAGCAGGGCGCCCTCGCTGTCCGGACGCGGCGCCACCGTGTCGATCATATACGCCATGATGAGGGGCAGAAACAATTCCGCCAGAGAGCCGACCGTTTTCAGCGTCAGCCCGCAGGCCATGCGCCCCTTCAATCCGCGCAGGTAGGAAAGGGCGGTCTTCATTCTTTTTCCCCCTCCCCGACGATCGCGCGGGCGCGGGCGGCGAGCGCTTCGGCGCTTTTTGCAAGCGCCCGCACCTGCTCTTCGTCCATGCCCGAAAAGAGCAGTCCGTTCCATTCGGCGCGCACTTTATGAATCGTTTCCAGCGCGTTCAGCGCTTTCTGCGTGGGATATACGAGCAGATTTCTGCGGTCGGCGGCATCCACCCTGCGCTCGACAAAACCCTTTTCTTCCAAAGAAGCGAGTTGGCGCGCGACGTTGCTTTTATGAACGCAGATGATCCCCGCCAATTTTTCCTGTGAAATGCCGGGCGTTTTACAGATCTGCGTCAGATAAGCGTCCTGATAGGCGCCCAGCCCGATGGATTCGTACTTTTCCGCCCTGTACAAATTTGCACAGCGCCAGAGCAGACCGATGTGTTTCATGAAAGCGGGCATGATTCCCCTCCTTTTTGCCTGCCCGTACAGGCAGCGGATCCTTTTCGTTGCGTACGCAATCGTTGCGTACGCAATCGTTGCATACGCAACTATATGATACAAAAACAGCGCGGAATTGTCAAGCAAAATCCGCATTGTTAAACAAAATCCGCTCAAAATCATCCGCGCCATATTTTTTTGATCTGCAAGTTATTTTGCGAACCTTTCGGGGCAGGCAGCCGTGCCATATCCGCGCGCCGCGCAAACAAAAAAGCCGACTGAATGCGGCGAATTTACGACGAACAATTTAGTAATCGCTCAAACCCAAAAGATAATCGGCGGACACATCGAAGAGCCTGCACAGTTGGCGAAGTTGGTCAAATGTGCATTCATAAGTCCCCTTTTCAAAACGCTGATAGACAGGTTGCGCAACTCCGATATGCGCAGCAACTTCTTCCTGCGTCAGCCCCAACTGCAGACGCCGTTCGCGCATCCTTTTGCCCACCTCTTCTTTTAAAATTTTATTATCAAAACTTTCCCGGGGCGATTTCATACTTTAAACCTCGTTTTTACTTGACGTAATTATACATTTTCTGTATAATCAAAAGTAAAAATATACACTAAGTGTATAAAATGAGGGAAATTATGATAGTCTACACAATTTGGAATATCTGCCTTACCTATTGGATGATTTGGGTTGAATCATTCCGCACAGCAGTCTTGCAGAATACTTTTTATTATGTTCTTGCCATTATCAGTTATGGGCTTTATTTTTCTCTGTTATTCTTTGCAATCATACAATTCATAAACGGAAAAAATATGAACAAGGGATTCGCAAAATTGAAACAAGGAATGAGCGAAAAAAAAGTAGTTTCGCTGTTAGGCGAGCCCGATTCGGTCGGTATTCGAGAGGACAATACATTAACTTATCATTGGTTTAATGACGAGGGTATTCTGAAAAGTTTTATTTTATTTGGAATCAGAAAAAAAGAAATACGCGCCGTTTTCCGAGACGGTCTGTTGATTGAATTTGAAGGAAAATATATCAAAATCCCGCAAAACAAAAGCGCGGAATAATAAAAAAACGGGCGCGGCGTTTTACCGTACCCGTTTATTTTTTGAAAAAATTCATCTTCTGTCCAGCAGAGGGATCAGCCTGTTCGCCAGGACCGCGGCCAAAATACAGAGGATCAGATCTTTCGGCATGTAGATCAGATTATAGACGACGAACGCATTCCAAAGCCCCGCATTGTGATAATAGAAATGCCAGAGCAACAGAAAATAAGGGGCGCCTACGGCATAATTTGCAAGAAAGCCGCACACCCCCGCAAGGATGAAGATGCGCAGCGAAGGGCGGCGCTTATGCGCGATGAAGCCCGAAACGAACGCGGCGGCAATGAAGCCGAGCAGATACCCGAAGGTGAGTTGCACGACGTAACCGATCCCGCCGCCGCCCGAAAATACGGGAAGCCCCAAAAGCCCCATCAGTACGTACACGCACACGGACGCCGTGCCGTATCGGGGCCCCAACAACAACCCTGCCAGTACGGCGACGACCGTCTGAAACGTGAGCGGCACGAAGGGAAAGGGAATTTGAATATATGCCGAAACGACCATTAAAACGACGAAGATCGCGCACTGCGCGAGGCGGATCGCCGCGCTTTTGCCGCGACTGCGTTCTTTCGGCTTTTTTTGTAAATTTTCTTGATTTATGTCAGACATAGTACTTGATTTTCAGCCTTTATTGTATTTTTACACTCACTTCCCCCGAGGAAAGCAGCCTTTCCGTTCCATCGTCAAAGCGTACTTTCAAAAAGCAATTTTCATCTAAATCGAGGACCGTCGCATCCCCCTGCAGGTTTCCGGACAGGACGCGCACGCGCTTGCCGAGCACGGCGCTGCGCCGCTTGTACTCGTTGAAAAAGGCGCGCTCGGGGATCTTTTCGTAATAGCCGCGAAATCTGTTCAGGATCTCGGCGGCGATGCGGGCGCGGCCCTCGGGCGGATAATTTTTACCGAATACGGAAGCCGCGATCCCCTGCAACTCGGGCGGAAAGGATTGCTTGCGCACGTTCACCCCGATGCCGACGACGGCGTACGAGAGCCCGCCGTTTTCCACGCTGAAGGAGGCTTCCGTCAGGATACCGCAAACTTTTTTCCCTCCGATCAATACGTCGTTCACCCATTTGATCTGCGCGCTTTGGCCGGACACCGCCTCGATCGCCTCGCACACGGCGACCGCTGCGGAAGTGGTGATAAAGAGGGTCTCCGCCGCCGGAAATTTCGGGCGGAGAAGTATGCTGATATACAGCCCTTCCCCTTTCGGGGAATAAAAGGGGCGCGCGTATCTGCCCCTGCCCGCCGTCTGCTCTTCGGCGATGACGGCGCTCCATTCCGCACCGCCCGCTTCGGCGATCTTTTTTGCCTCGTCGTTGGTGGACCCCGCGCTTTTCAGCAACGTCAGGCGATACCCGTCGCCGCGCAGATACTTTTGAATGCCGCCTTCCGAAAGGAGATCGTTCCCCTCGCTGAGAGCATAGCCGCGGTTGACGGCGGACAAAATTTCATATCCGTCCTTACGGAGGGCTTTGACCGCCTTCCACACCGCATTGCGGCTGACGCCGAATTTTTCCGCCAGTTCTTCGCCGGACAGATATCCGCCGCGGCATTCTTCGAGTGATTTCAATACGTTATCTTTCAGATGCATGCACACATTCTATCATAAAAAAAGAAAATCGTCAACCAAATTTTTATAATCGGTTGACGATTTTAAGGCGGACACGCATGACTTTTTCGGCGAGGATACAGATCTGAAACGCGCGCTGCCCCTCTCTTGCGGCGGCAAAATTTTGAAAGGCCGCCCCTCCCACATAAAAAAGCGGCTCCGAACGGAAGCCGCTTTTGAAAATATCCTCTTTACGGGCTCACCCTGTTGATATCCCTCGGGAACATGGACGCGCTGCGGACGTTTTTGAAACCGAGAAGGTGCATGGTGATGCGCTCCAGCCCCAGCCCGAGCCCGCCGTGCGGAGGCATGCCGTATTTATGCGCCATCAGATAACTTTCGAAATCGTCCGGATTCATGCCGCGCGCCTGCATTTTTGCGACCTGCTCGTTGTAATCGTGGATGCGCTGGCCGCCCGTCGTGATCTCGATACCGCGAAACAGGAGGTCGAAACTGAGCGTATAGGCGGGATCCTCCGGATCGTCCATCGCGTAGAAGGGACGCTTTTCGGAGGGGTAATGGGTGACAAACAGGAAATCCGAATTAAATTCCTGTTTCGCCCATTTGCCGAGGATCTGCTCCTCTTCAGGCTCGAAATCGCGGTAATCGGTAATTTTTTTCTTGAATTTTTTGGTGATGATCTCTTTCGCGTCCATAAATTTTACGGTCGGGATCTCGGCGATCTCGGGAAGAGACACGTTGAGAAGCGCAATTTCGGGCGCGTATTCCTTTTTGAGCAGATCCACGATATAGCGGAGCGCGCCCGCCTCCATATTCATGATGTCGCGGAAACTGTCGATAAAGCCCATCTCGAAATCCATGCTGATATATTCGTTGAGATGGCGGGAGGTATCGTGATGTTCGGCGCGGAATACCGGCCCGATCTCGAAAACCCGTTCGTAAACGGGAACGAGCATCTGTTTATAGAACTGAGGGCTCTGCGCGAGAAATACCTGCTTGCCGAAATAATCCAGCCTGAAAATATTCGCGCCGCCTTCCGCTCCCTGCGCGTTGATCTTGGGGGTATGGATCTCCGTGAAATTCTGCGAAGTGAGAAATTCCCTGAACCCGCGGGCGATCCCCTCCTGTATTTTGAATACCGCGCGCTCTTTGGGGTTGCGCAGCGTTACGGGGCGCATGTTCAGGTTGAGATCGAGCGGAATATTGTCCAGTTGCTTTTTATTGATGACGATGGGCATCTGCTCTGCCGGAGAGGAAAGAACCTGTATGCCGTGTATCTGCATTTCGTAGCGGTCTTCGCGCGTCTCGTCTTTGACGATCTTGCCCGTGAGTTTCACCGCGCACCCTTCGACGACCTCTTCCCCCATGCGGTAATCGGAAAAATCGGGAGAATATACGCACTGCACCACGTCGCGCGCGGTGCGGATGATGACGAAGGCAAACCCCGTCATTTCGCGGATGCGGTGTATGATGCCCTTCATTTCCACGATCTCGTTGACGTGGGCGGGAAAATCTTTGTATTCCACGGCCGTATTGCGGATCACGCCGTCTATTTTGTCCATAATCTGCGTCCTCTTTTTGTCGTTTCTTTTTATTTTAATCTTTTAAGCGCAAAAAGGCAAGCAAATTTTTGCGGATATCGCGCGCACTTTTGCCCGAAAGGAAAAATCTTGCAAAAACTTATACGGCGCCCGTGCGGACGCGCAAAAAACAAGCGTCTCCGCAAACGAGGATGCGGACTTTATAGCTCGCATGGCGCAGGAAAAAAGTACATATGCAACCCGAAAAACGAGCGCGGTTCTTTTTATCAATCATCATCTGCGCGCCGACATGCAAGTTTTATATGACAAAAAAGCGGAAGGAAAAACCTTCCGCTTTTTATGCTGCCATAAGAGAGCACCGCGAGGGTGCGGATCTCAGCCGTTGAGGCGTTCGATCATGTCCACGATGTCTTTGACCGTTTTTACGTTGACAATGTCGTCTTCGGGAATGGAAATGCCGTAATCGTCTTCCAAAGAAATCAAAAGTTCGACCACGTCGAGCGAATCCGCCCCCAAATCTTTGACCACGTCGCTTTCCAACGTGATCTTTTCCGCAGGCAAATTGAGTTGTTTTGCCAGCATGTCTCTGATCTTTTCGTACATAATAATATCCCTCCGATGATTCGTACGTAAAACGGCCTTATCCGAACCGTTATGATATAATTTTACTAAATTCGCTCCTTTCTGTCAATCCTTTTTACTCAATTCGCTTTGGCGCGCGGCTTTTTCATGGTCAGGCCGATGCGGTTTTTCTTGACGTCTACATCCTTGACCCAAACGGTGACGACCTGCCCCACTTTCAGCACGTCGGAAGGGTGCTTGATATACCTGTCCGTAATTTCGGAGATATGTACGAGCCCGTCCTGATGCACGCCGATATCCACAAAGGCGCCGAAATCGACGACGTTGCGCACCGTGCCCGTAAGTTCCATGCCGGCGGCGAGATCTTTGATGTCCATGACGTCGCTGCGGAGCACGGGTTTGGGCAGAGAGTCGCGGATGTCGCGGCCGGGTTTGACGAGTTCCGCCACGACGTCTTTGAGCGTGGGCACATCCAGCCCGCACTCTTTTGCCGCCTTCTCCTCGCCGTACGCTTTGACCTTTGCGGGAAGTTCGCCGATCCCGCCCGCCTTTACGTCTTCATCGCTGTAACCGAACAGGGAAAGCAGTTTTTCCGCCGCCGCGTACGATTCGGGATGCACGGCGGTATTGTCGAGGATGTTCTCTCCGCCGGGCACGCGCAAAAAGCCGGCGCACTGCGTGAACGCCTTTTCGCCGAGTTTGGGAACCTTCATGATCTCTTTGCGGTTTTTGAATTTGCCGTGCTCTTCCCGATAAAGGACGAGATTTTTCGCAATGCCGGCGTTCAGACCCGCCACATATTTGAGCAGAGAGACGCTCGCCGTATTCAGATCCACGCCGACGCTGTTCACACAGTCTTCCAGAACGCCCGACAGGACGCTGTCCAGGCGCTTTTTGTCCATGTCGTGCTGATACTGCCCGACGCCGATGGATTTGGGATCGATCTTGATGAGTTCCGCCAAAGGATCTTGCAGGCGGCGCGCGATGGAGACGGCGCTGCGCTCCGCAACGTCGTAATCGGGAAATTCCTCCGCGCCGAGGGGGCTTGCCGAATAGACGGATGCGCCCGCTTCGCTGACCACCACGTAGGAAACTTCGCGGCCCGTCTTTTCTTTTATGTCTTTGACCATGCCCGCAACGAATATTTCGCTCTCTTTCGAGGCGGTGCCGTTGCCGATGGAGATGACCTCGACGCCGTATTTTTCGATGAGTTTTTCCAGCGTTTCTTTGGCCGCCTCTTCGTTTTGCTTGGGGCCGGGCGTGGGATAGACGACCGTTTTGTCCAAAACTTTGCCCGTTCCGTCCACGACCGCGATCTTACAGCCCGTTCTGTACGCAGGGTCAAGACCCAGCGTGATCTTATCCTTTACGGGCGGCTGCAAAAGGAGGGGCCTTAAATTTACCTCGAACATTTTGATCGCCTGTTCGCTCGCGCTTTCGGTGAGAGCGGCGCGCACCTCGCGCTCTACGGAGGGCGCGATCAATCTGTCGTAGCCGTCTTCGCCCGCTTCGCGGACCAGTTGCGTGCTCTCGCCCCCGTCCTTTACGTAGCCGGCGCAGGCGATGCGCTTTGCGATCTCGTCGTTGACGGCAAGTTTTACTTTGAGGAAACCTTCCTTCTCTCCGCGGTTGACGGCGAGGATGCGGTGGCTTTTGATCTCGCCGACCGCCTCGCTGTAATCGGCGTACATCTCGTACGTCTTCGCGCCCTCTTTGTCCGCATTGACGAGTTTCGTAACGATCTCGCCGTTCTTCGTGAAGAGATTGCGCAGTTTTTTGCGCACGTTCGCGTCGTCCGATATGATCTCCGCGATGATATCCTTCGCGCCGGCGATGGCAGACTCTTCGTCGGGCACGCCCTTTTCTTCGTCTATGTATTTGCGCGCCTCCGCGTGCACGTCCGCGTTTTTATCCTGTGCGAGGATAAAGTCCGCGAGCGGCTGCAGGCCGCGTTCGATCGCGACGCTCGCGCGCGTCTTTTTCTTCTGTTTGTACGGGCGGTAAATATCCTCCACTTCCGTCAGGGTCGCCGCGGCCGACAGCGCGTTTCTGATCTCGTCCGTCATTTTGCCCTGCTCTTCGATCGCCGAAGAAACTTCCTCTTTGCGCTTTTCCAAATTGCGAAGATACGTAAGCCTGTCGTTGAATTCGCGCAAGACCTGATCGTCGCAACTGCCCGTCATTTCCTTGCGGTAACGCGCGATGAAAGGAATCGTATTCCCTTCGTCGATCAGGTTGATGATGTTCTGTGCCCTGTCCTCACGGACGGAAGGAAATTCTTCCGTCAATTTTTTTAAGATGTCCATATCGTCTCCGTCTGCTCAGCAGAAGTTAATACATTGTTTCTATTGTACCACAATCAAAAAAATTTTTCACTGTTTTTTCATGCTTTTGAGAAGATTTTTTTGCTCCTCAGTCAAACGAAAACTTTCGCGCGCTTTCTGGATCGCCTTATTGTACGTCTTTTTATCGAGCGGGCAGGTTTTGAGATATTCCACCCCCTCCTCGTAAAATTTGACGAGCACTTCCGCGATCAGCCACGCCGCCCCCATATGCGTATAATAATATTTCGTTTCCGCTTTGGAAAGGAGGGAAAAGATGACGGGCAGATACTCCGGTTCCATGTAACATCCGAGCAGCATGACATAGCCGAATCTCTGAGTATATTCTTTCCCCTCCTCAACGTACCGTTCGATTTCAGACAGAAATTCCGCGCGGTGCTTTTTCACCTCTTTCAGTGTTGAGCAAAAAAGATCGCACACCGCCCAGCCGTCTATGACGGGCACGGCGCGGCGGATCCATTCTTTCTTTTCCGCAAACGGCATTTTCGCATACCCGATGCACAGACACTTTAACAACTTGATCTCAAACACGTCGTCGGGAAACGAAAAAAGTTCTTCCAAATCGAAGGTTTCATCTTTAACCTCTCCCCTTGCATAAGCACGCAACAGAGGTATTTTTACCCCTACGCTCGAATCTGGTTGAATGTTCATGATTCGTTCGCTGAAAACCCGAAACTTCACATCCTTTTTTGCATTCAAATCCGCAAGGATCTCTTTGTAGTTTTTCATTCGCATTTTTCTCCAATATGTAAATATGTAATAATTCACGTTTGAACCGCAACGCACGACCCGAGCCATTAAAATACCTTTCGGACCAGATAGAATTGCAACTTAGCAATAAGTAAAACGGTCGCCGGCTGAAAGGTACCGACAGCGCAGCAACCTAAACTTTATCCTCCGAAAACATTGCGCAGTGCGGCGTGCCAGACGGCGCAATCGTAGCGGGGATTGGCGGGACTGGTCGAGGGCATGCGGAAATAAGGCACGCAAAAGCCCGCATACTTTTCTTCAAAGATCCGCGCCGCCGTGCTACCGTTCAAGAGAACGGCGCGCAGGTTTTTGAGGCAGGAAAGCGAAGAAAGATCCGCGATGCGATATCCGGTTATGCTCGCGTCGGAAGAGCCCCTGATGCTGCATTCGGAGACGACGTCCCAAAGAGCGATCCGCTGATCGAGAAGAAACTTTTTCTTTTCGGGAACGCTCTCCCCGATGCTCTTGCCGAAAAAGGAGGAGAGCATCTGCCAAAACCGATTGCGCGGATTGCCGTAGTAAAAAGAGGTCTCCCGGCTCTTGACGGAGGGGAAACTTCCTAAGATCAGCACGATGCTGTTTTCGTCGCAAAACGGCTCAAAACCGTGGATTATGTCTGACATAATACTATAAATTCAAGCATTTTTTGAATAAACAGGCAATTTTTGCGTTGTTACAGGTCCAAACAATCTTGACGAAATATTGTTGACGGTACTGCCCGGCAAAGGCGCAAAACTGTCAGAGCGCGAGCGGCCGATCGATTTTGCCGACCGCCGCGGCGGCGAGGGAGGCGGCGTCAAAGTTGAGGGAAATCGCCCTTTCGCAGTCCTCTTTCGTGATGGCGTCTATCTTTGCGACGCGCCCGTCAAAATCGTACACATCCCCCGTATAGAGCATGTGCTTTCCGTAAAGGATCATCTGCGACGCGGTGTTCTCCTGCCCCAAAATGAAGGAGGATTTCAACTGCTCTTTGCCGCGCAAAAACTCGTCCTGCGTCAGTCCGTCTTTGCGCATTTCGCCGATGCACCCGAGGATCGCATCCAGAGCCTTTTTCGTGTTTTTCGGGTTGACGCCCGCATAAACGGTAAGCATCCCCCCTTCCGTAAAGGAAGAGATGTAGGAATAGACGGAATAGGCGAGCCCGAGTTTTTCGCGCACGATCTGAAAGAGCCGCGAACTCATACCGCCGCCCAAAACGACGTTCGCGATCTGCGCGGCGTCCATCAGTTCATGCTCGCGCGGCAGGGACGGATACGCGAGCGCAATATGCACTTGCTCGATATCTTTCGTTCTGACGAGATTGCCGCGCGCGAGCGAGATCTTTTTTTCGCGCGCGGAATAAGCGCGCTTTTTCATGCCGCTTTCAAGGTATTTTTCCACGATCTCTTCGGCGTATTTTTCGTCGATATTGCCCGCAAAACTGACGACGATATTCTGCGGATTATACCGCTCGGCAATATACGATTGGATATCGCCGCGGGTGAACGCGGAGACGTTCGAGGCGGGCCCGAGGATCGGCCGCCCGTACCCCTCTTTGCCGAAATATGCTTCCGCAAGCACGTCCAGACAAAGATCGTCGGGCGTGTCTTCCGTCATGGAAATTTCTTCCAGAACGACCCCCTTTTCGCGCGCGATCTCCTCTTCGGGAAACACGGAATTCATGAAAAAATCGGAGAGGATCTCGAACGCCTCCCCCGCGTGTTGGGAGGTGGACTTCGCGTAATAGCAGGTGATGTCCTTCGAAGTGAAGGCGTTGACCTGCGCGCCGATCCTGTCCATGGCGTCCGAAATTTCAAAGGCGTTTCGCTTTTCCGTACCCTTGAACATCATGTGTTCGATAAAGTGCGAGATCCCGTTTTCCCGTTCCGCTTCAAAACAGGAGCCCGTGCCCACGAGCACACCCATCGTGACGGACAGGAGCCCGTCTATTTTTTTGACGACCATCTTCAGGCCGCTGTCGAATTTTTTGCTGTACGTCATTCCTATCTCCTTTGCCGAAAGCGCGCGTGCGCCCGGTTTTTTCTTTTTGAAAGTAAATCATACGGCGGCTTGTCCGCCCCCTCGTTTTCCGCCGAACGGCGGAAAGAAGGCCTGCGCTTGCGCCTGCCTATGCTTTTTCGACGCCGCTGATATTGACGGAAACAGGCACCTGCAAAAAACCGTTTTCCGCAAAATTGCGGAGGACGGAAGGAAGCGCCTCTGCCGTCTCTTTCGTCGGATGCATCAGGATCAGATCGCCGCCCGCAAGATCTTTCGTCGCGCGGTTATAGATGAGCGTGGCGTCGTGATCGCGCCAGTCGACGGTGTCCTTCGACCACATGATCACCTTGTACCCCAGATCTTCCGCCGCGTTGACGGTATTTTCGGAATACGCGCCCGACGGCGGAGCAAACAGGACGGTCTTTTTTCCCGTGAGCATTTCCACCAAATCGCCGCAGCGGGAGATCTCCTCTTTGTTTCCGTTCAGCGACAGTTTATCCTGATCTTTATGAAAATACCCGTGATTTGCAAGTTCGTTGCCGCGCGAATCGATCTCGCGGACCGTCTCGCCGTAATCGTCTGCCCAGCATCCGCCGATAAAAAAGGTCGCACGCACGCCGTATCGATCTAAAGAATCTAAAATGGAAGGGATATATTCCGCGCCGCCGTACACGTTGAACATTAAGGAAACGTAACGGCTGTCCGTATTGCCGCTGTAATATACCCTGTCGCTCACTTTGCCCGCCGTGGACACGCCGGGCGGAAAAAAGCAAACCGCCCCGACCGCCAGCACGATCAGACCCAGCACAATATTGGTAACCAACGTCAACCTGCGCGAACCTCTCATTTAGTTTACCTCTTTTCGGAAATACTTTGCGAGAAAAACAAAAGTTTTCTCTTCAAATATATTCCGCAAAGAGCGGTTTTATGAAGAGGAGGACAAACCCGCCCGGCGAGCGTCCTCTTTTGCGCGGATGGGCGCGGCGGCCGCGCTTTCCGCCGGAAAACGAAAGGCGCCGCGCCGTTATTTCAGTTTCACGATGGTGACTCCCGTTTCGCCCTCGCCGTATCTGCCCGAGCGGAACTCCGCGACGTTTTTGTGTCCGCGCAGATGATTGCGGATCCCCTCGCGCAGTTTCCCCGTGCCCATGCCGTGGATGATCTTCACCTCGTCCAGCCCGGAGAGCACCGCCTTATCCAAGAAGGCGTCTACCTCTTCGATCGCCTCGGAGACGGTCATGCCGAGCAAATTGATCTCCGTACGGACGGGTGCGGCGGCGCCGGCGCCCGAGGATACGTTTTTAACCACCTTGACGCCCCGATCGGGATTTTGCGGCGGCCGTTTGCCCTCGAAGGCGGAAAGATCGGATATTTTGGCGTTGACGCGCACGCTGCCGCAGAGGACCTCCGCTTCTTTCTTGCGCGCGTTCAGAGAGAGGATCTCCCCCTCCCGCTGCATGGCGCCTACGAAGACGCGGTCGCCGACTTTCAGTTTGTCCGCTTCCGCGGGGACGCGGCGCTCTTGCGGGGGCTCGAACTCCATGCCGTACGCCTTGTCGGCGAGCCTGTTTTTCAGCGTGCGCGCGCGGATGAGGTCCGCCTCCGTCAGTTCGCTCTGATGCGCGATCTTTTCGATCTCCCTCAGAAGTTCCTCCGCCTGCCCCGCCCGTTCGTTGACGATGCGCCGGCTCTCCACTTTGGCGTTCAGGTAGAGTTTTTCCCGTTCTTTTTTCAGTTTTTCCCGCTCGGCGGTCACTTCCGCAAGTTTTTCGCTCCATTCCGCGCGCAGTCTTTCCGCCTCTTTCTTCTCTTCCTCGGCGGCGATCCTGCCCGCCTCGGCGGTGCGCAGGATATTTTCAAATTTTTGCGCGCCCTCCGAAAGATTTGAGATCGCTTCGCGCAGGATATCCTCGGAAAGCCCAAGTCTTCGGGAAATGGCGATGGCGTTGCTGCTGCCCGGAACACCGATCTGAATGCGATACAGGGGCTGCAGCGTGTTCATGTCGAATTCCATGCTCGCGTTTTCGATGCCCTCTTCCGCAAAGGCGTATTCTTTGAGGGCGGTGTAATGCGTGGTGACGATGCCGCGGCAGCCGAGTTTGAGCAACTTGGAAAGGACCGCTTTTGCCAGCGCCTGCCCCTCTTCGGGATCGGTGCCGCCGCCCAGTTCGTCGATCAGCACGAGGCTGCGCGCATCCGCACGCTCGGTGATCTCGATCACGTTTTTGATATGCGAGGAAAAGGTGGAAAGGTTCTCCTCGATGCTCTGCGCGTCTCCGATATCGGTAAAAATATCCGCAAAGACGGACACTTCGCTCCCCTCAGACGCGGGGATAAAGACGCCGCAGCACGCCATCATGCAGAAGAGGCCGCACATTTTGAGCGTAACCGTCTTGCCGCCCGTATTGGGCCCCGAAATCAGCAGAAAGCGATATTCGCGGCCGAGCGATACGGACACGGGCACCGCCGTTTTCGGATCGAGCAGCGGATGGCGGCCCTTTACGATATCGATCGCGCCCGACGCGCTCAGGGCGGGACGGACGCATTTGTTTTTATAGGAATATTCCGCCTTTGCGAACGCACGATCGATCTCGGACAGGCGGCGCATATCTTCCGCAAGTTGCGGCGCCATGCGCCCCACTCTGCCCGACAGCGCGGATAAAATACGCTCGATCTCCTCTTTTTCCGCACTTGCGAGTTCGCGCAGTTCGTTGTTCATCTCCAAAACTTCTTCCGGCTCGATGAAAAAAGTCGCGCCGCTCGCGGAACGGTCGTGCACGAATCCGCGGACCCGCGATTTATATTCCGCGCGCACGGGCAGAACGTAGCGGTTGTCGCGCATGGTCACGATGCCTTCCTGCAAGAATTTCGCGCTGTCGCCCGAAAGGTATTCGGAAAGCCTGTTCCGGATGCGCTCGTTCAGTAGGCGGATCGAGCGGCGGATGGAATACAGTTCGTCGCTGGCGTAGTCGCTGACCTCTTCGTCGGACAGGATCTTTTCCGTGATATCCTTTTCCAGCGCCTCGTCAAAATAGATCCGGTCCGCGATCTCTTTCAGAAGCCTGACGGAATCGTCGCTGACGGAATGCACGGAGCGGTAGGCGATGCGCGCCGAGCGCAAAAGCGACGCGAGCGCAAGAAGTTCCGCACAGGAAAGAGTCGCCCCCTTTTGCGCGCGCTCGGCAGAGTCTTGCGGATCGGGAAACCCCTCGATCTTGCCCACGCCGTAACGGTACAGCAAAAGATCCGCTTCCGCCGTGAGATCGAGCAGATACTCCGCCTCTTTTCTCTCCGTCTGCGGGCGCTCGAGATCGAGAGCGCGGCGGGTCTCTGGCAATACCGCATACGCCGCGACGCTCTTCATGATCTTATTCAGTTCCAGTTTTACGATCGTCTTTTCGTCCATTTTTCTTTTCTGCTTCTTTATTGCGAAAATATTTCTTTCCCGTTACAGCACGCCCGTCGCGGACACGCCTGCCGTGTACGTACCGAGGGCGGCTTTCAGTTCTTTCACATCTTTCGCCGAAAGATAGGCCGCCTTTTGCTTTTCCGTCAAAGTGCGGAAATCGAAAAGCCTGCGGCCGCCGGCATACTCCGCCGCGAGCGGCGCGCAGTTGAATACCTGAAAGCGGCAGACGGAATTTTCATACCGCACGAGCGGGAACGCGCGCCCCTTTTCGTCCGTTAGCGTATATCGGGCACGCCTGTCGCAGGATGCGCAACTTCTGCCGAAGGGACAGTGCCCCAGATCCATCAGCCGCACGCTTCCGCCCGCAAAGACGTATGCGCCGGCCAGATTTTTCGTTTCGGAAAAGGAAAGTTCTTCGGAAAGGCAGACGGCCGACGCGCCTTCCCGCCTGAGGGATAAAAGATCTGCGCCGTTGAATGCGTTCATTCCCGTTCCAGCAAAACAGGGCACGCCCTTTTCCCTGCAATATTCCAGAGCAAAGACGCCCTCGCCGTACACGCCGTCGAAAAAGGGCAGGCAGGCGCCGATCGCGGCAAAGTCGTCCGCGAGCGTATAGGCGGGAAGATACAGATATTTTTTCCATCCGTTCTTGTCCGCGATCTCGGAAAAAACGCGGATCTTTCCGATGTCTTTATAGTCCTTCGGGGCAAAAACGGCGCAATCTATCTTTGCCGTGCGGTAAAGTTCAGAGGAAAAATCGCTGTCGATGACCGCCGTACGGACGGATACCTCTCCGGCGTTTTCTGCGCCGCCCGACGATCCTGCGTCCGCATCCGTTTTCGCAAAGACTTCTCTCGGCGCAAGGGGGTTGCGCACGCCCGAAAGGCGGCGCGCCGTCTGTGCGTATGCTTCGCGGCGAAAGGCGTTGAGCATGGATCTGACGGCAAACGGCCGCCCGTGCACCGCGATCTCGTCGAAAGAAATTTCAAAGGGATAAAGGTCCGTTTTGGAAAAGCACTCTTTGATCTCCTCTTCCGTCAACGCGCGGGACAGCGCCCTTTCCGCGACAAAATCCGCCGTAAATTCAAACTTGCCGCGGGGCGTCTGTACGACGGCGCGGGGCCGCTCTCCCTCCTCCGCAAAAACGCGCACGCGGACGGGCACAAGGCGCCTTCTTTCCGCGACCCGCCGCGCCAGAGAATTGTCCGAAGTCAGGCAGACCTCGTCTCCCTCGCGGCAGGCAGGCGGTACGGAGAGCGTAAAGCCGACGGCATCCGCGCCGCCGGAATATTGCGCGCCGCCGATCTCCCGCCCGTCGCGCAGGATCTTGAATCCGTCCCCTTTTTCCGGATGAAAATCCGAGCGCACAGACGCGAGCACGGTCTTTCCGCGGCGGATGCGGGCGATCCTGCCCACGCATTCGCCGACGTGCCCCTGCACATCGGAAGAAATGAGATCCCGATCCTGACCGTAAAGGTATCCTTTCGTATAATTTCCGCGGTTAAAGGCGCGCTTCAGATCGGAAAACGCCCCTTCGCTCTCCTCTCCGGAAAGCAGGCGGCGATAATAATCGACAGCCGATCCGACATATGCCGCCGAACGGAGCCGCCCTTCGATCTTAAAGGAAGAGACGCCCGCCCGCTGTAAGGCGGCCACCTCTTTGCCCATAGAGAGATCGGAAAGGGAAAGTTTATAGGAATATTCTTCAAAACCCCTGCGGTCCAGCCTGTACTTTTTGCGGCAGGGCTGTTTGCAGCGCCCCCTGTTGCCGCTGTTGCCGCCCGCATACGCGGAAAATTCGCACTGCCCGGAAAAACAGGTGCAGAGCGCGCCCTGCACGAACACCTCCGTTTCGATCACGGAAGAGATCGCCGCCATGTCCTTCAATGGGGTTTCGCGCGCGAGGATCGCGCGGTCGAACCCCAGTCGCTTGGCAAGCCGCGCGCCGTACACGTTGCACACGCCCGCCTGCGTGGAAAGGTGCAGGACCATTTCCGGATAGGCGCGCTTCAGCATCCCGCCCAAAAAGACATCCTGCAAGATCAGGGCGTCGGCACCCGCATTCCATGCGGCGCGAGCGCTTTCGAAAAAAGCGGACAGTTCCCCCTGCTTGATCAGCGTGTTGAGCGCGACATATACTTTCGCCCCCAGCATATGCGCGTAGGCTGTATATTCGTTTAGATTTTCAAGCGAGAAATTAGAGGCGGCTTTCCGCGCGGAAAAGTCGGTCAGGCCGAGATAAACCGCGTCGGCGCCCGAGTGCAGGGCCGCAAAGAACGCCTCTCTGTCTCCCGCAGGAGCAAGTATTTCCGACATACTGTTATTTTACCATTTTTAGAGCCGTTTGAAAAGAAAAAGCGATCGGTTTTATATAAGAAATTCATTCCGGCCGCACCCCTGCCGCAAATGCAGTCGGGCGCGCGGGCGGCGGTGCGGAATTTGTAAAATTTTTTGTAAAAAAGGAAGTTATTTCAGCCGAAATTGTTTGACAAACTTCCCCTGTATTTGATATAATCTTTTAGCGTCGTGAATATGCGGGTGTAGTTCAATGGTAGAATTCCAGCCTTCCAAGCTGGCTGCGTGGGTC